>Ga0209671_1000355_pt1 | contig 28713 bp, 21 predicted proteins | sample WorMetHERISLAND2_2_FD_187401 | JGI IMG/M metagenome (GOLD analysis project Ga0209671, IMG submission 187401) | Marine gutless worms symbiont microbial communities from Max Planck institute for Marine Microbiology, Germany - Olavius geniculatus... | ecosystem: Host-associated > Annelida >...
TATTTCTTTGATATATCCCAAGGTTATGTAGAGACGTGTTTACAGTGTGGTGGGATCTATAATAATCACATTATCGCAAATTGTCTGCAGAGTGTGCCAGTGAAAGAATTTTGAAAATTGGTCAATAATTGGCAAAGATATGGACAAAAGTAAAGTGTCACGTTTTTTGGCTCACCCTGCATATTAAACCTAAACAAATCACTGTATTGAACACTATTTTTAAATCGTGCAATAGACGTTAATATAGGAGTTACTGTTATGGCAAGATTGATTTTAGCTTCTAGTAGTTCTGGTGATACATGTTATGTTGTTAACCAAACGTTTGTGTTTTGAAGTATGAACTGGAAACTAGAAACTGCTTGTAGGATGTTGCCTACTTATTCATATCAGCTTCTGCTACTTGTCAAAGCTGATAGGTGATATTTTGTGCCATATTACATTTGAAAAAAAAAACATTTGAATTTTTGTCAGTGAACTTGCAATTGGTTGACTGTCAGCAATGATCATTCTGTCTGTTGTTTTGTAACCTTTCAACCATTCATGGTTGTAACTTTGTATTGCCATTCATGGTTAAAGGTAAAGGTGCCATATCTCAACTGGGGCATAGGCGGGGTGCTCATCTCCTTTCCTTAGGCCTTTGAGCTCGTAGGTGGATAAACCACTTAAGTCCGTGATGCATGGCCAGTGCGACCCCAGACCTACGGTTACCTTTCCAGCCGCAGAGCATCACTGACCTTTGACCGGTACCAAATTATACTGCTTGGTGACAGAGGCACGTGTGTGAACAACTTGCCTAAGGTCATTACCCGGCAGTGTCCCGGTGCGGAGTCGAACCTGCGCCCCTGAGTGACCTCAGGATTACAAGTCCGGCACGTTACCGTTAGACTACCGAGCCTCACAAAGCACATGAAGCACTAGCCAACATGCATATGTTTATTACCCAAGTGTTTGTTCACAAATAGGAGATAAATATTCATTTTAGTTATTAATTTATCTAATTGGTTATTTTTGTCAGTTATCCAATATTATTTTGGTTATTTAGACAGACAAAAAGCAATGCAAGTATAATCTTTGCAATCTGCTATTGTAATTCGTAAAGTCATAAGAAGTTACGAACAATACAATAAGGCATCTGACTTTGTTCACCAATATCATTGGTCCACTGAATCATCCACACAAAAGTGGCAGATTTTATCGATTCTATGACATCTCCATAAGCCAGAAGGAAGCACACATGCACAGAGGGGGAAGGCTGAAGCTTATGGAGATCAAGACAAAGATGACGTAAGTCCGTGTTTTTCAATGTATCGCTGCCTGGCCGCTTCAATCAGAGCTTTCTTGCGCTCCGACAGACTGAGCTGTCGATCTGACGACATGCGACCAAACGTCACAGTCTGAGACTGGCTACTGTTGCTAGCTTCCACAGACCTCTGCCTCTGTAGCAGTACACACAATGAAATAACTAAGTAACTAAGTATGATAGATAACAGGTAAAACACAATTTAACTGTTAGCTATAATGTGCCATGTTCTCAATCTCAATAAGTGAACAAAACTGAAATTCAGCCATGTTTAAACTGTATACACTGAACCGGCTGTGACAATTAGCAGAAACATTGGAAAGCTTATCACAACTAACTACTGATGACTTTAAAATTTTTAGAAGCACAGAACTTGCCCGACATGCTATAACAGCTAAGCATCTTAAACACGTGACCTGCTGCTATCCATCACTGCAGCAGTGCTGTGATGTCGTTATAGTGCGTCTTGCAAATTTGTTATACAGGTGACCCAAGAAAAGTACACGATGTACGCAGTTGACGCAAGCAATGCCAAAATGCACAGATGGATGTCAAGGGTCGATTCTTGTGTTGTTTCGCTGTGTTAGATGAAAACTAGTCTTGGGTGTTTGTTACATCGGCTCTATTATGCAATTCAGCCATTCACAGTAGCATTCTAACAAGTACAGTATCTTAAACACACACATTGATGCTACTGGTGCTTCCCTCAGAGTACCACGATGTCTATAGCTAATAATCGACTAAATGAAGACAAGTGACTAATAGCAATAGACAGACATACAACCGTTGACTTGTATAAGGTGTGGGCTGACGTCATTGCATCGTCATCATCATTAGCAGCAGCAGGCGCAGTAGCATCATATGTGGTACGACCGTCTAGAAAGTTACTGATAGTCAGATCAACGTCCTTCGTGAGTGCTACAAAAGCCACATCTACTCACATGTAATCGGTTTTTGTTTCACCAACCCAATCTTCCTAAGTCACTTCAAATACTGGCATGGCTTAGTTGGTAACGAATTATGGACGTTTCTATGACAGCCTTTTGCTGCTGGACCTTTTGCTCACATACAGACTGCGGATGATGGATGAGATGAGAGATGGCAAAGACAGACGAAGGTTGTAAGATGAAGTCAAAGACGACGTCTTCGCTGTCCGTTCCTCTTGTCCATCTGCCTCCATTCATCGTTTTCCTCCGTAGTCTTCACTGTCCACTAGTCCTGTCCACGGAGTTCCGGAAAAGGGCAGAAACGTCCAGGCTAGCGGCAAAACGCCTGGGGTAACATATCAAAAAGGAACAATGTCCTCATACCATGAGTAACTGAGTCATTAGTCGTATCAACAAAGTTAACTGACATCGGGCCAAGACAGTATATGAATGCGCAACAATCAGTGGATAACAATGCAACAGAAAGTCAGAAATCAGACAACCCTAGTCTGTTGATCACGCCATCCTAACAAAACAATTAATCAAAATACAAAAAAAATGTACGACGCAGCTACTTTCAAATTACACAGCACTGACTCCAGTGGGTGCAAGTCAGAGTTTTAGGGATAAAGTCAAACTCCAAGTCCAAAAGAATAAAGATTTGAGTCCGATTGAGTGGACTGCTGAACTTCAGTAGTACATCACTGCATATACCGGGTGGAGCATAAAAAACGTCCTAAACATTCGCATGCGTTAATCGGCCGAATGGTCAAAACGAATCAACACAAAAGCATTTTTGTAATGATCGAACATCAGCGAATATGTGTAAGAATTTTTGCTTGAAACACTTCTGTATTAGCCGTGATACAAACAAAATAGTGTTTCACGCCATGAAGCAATGTTTGCAAGTAGTTCATCATTTGCATTGCCCCTCGTATGCAGGCTATGCCAAAACGTTACAGTAGGCCGAATCATCAGTAACTGATCAGCAGAGAAAGTGCTGAATTGGTCCTTTATTCTCCTTTGCCACTGCCGCTAGACACTTTTTCCCACTGTTCTACAACTTCTCTGATTCTGGCTGTCTGATGTCAGCGTCATGCAATTTGTCTGTGATAACATTTGGAAGATCTTTGAGGTTCGCATACGGCTCACGCCTTCCTTCACAGACAAGTTGTTGCAAGGTATCCCAAACTGAGCAATGTAGTAAATTCAAATCTGTTGAATGCGGTTTCCATCCTGTGATCTGACAATATCGGGCGTGTTGTGTCGAAGAAAATTTTGAGTTGCTTTGATGCGGTGTGATGGAAAGCTGTCCTTACATAACTGGATTTTTAACTCTCCTTACGTCATTAAGCAGCATCCAGTAGTGTCATAAGTGAAGTCACTGAAATTTATAAGCAAGAGTTGATCTACATATGCACAAAAAAAATTTATCTCGGTAAAATGTATGCGCCGTTATAGTTATGCAAAGTTCGGGATATTTTTTTAGCGCCACCCGGTATTAGACTGCTATCTTAGCTTACTCGCACATTTGTCACCGCCAGCTCACAGTGAAACAAAACAAGGACCTCAATAAGCCAATATGCACCGTGTCCAAAAAACAGCAACACCCGTACAAATAAGTTGGTGTAAAATCGTCAATACCTGTCAATTTTTTTTACAAAATGTAAAACACTTGTGGAGACAATCATTCTGAACTAGTCATTAAAGTTTGTGCTAAAACTGGCCACCTTTGGCCTCGATGCAAGCTTTTAGTCTTCGGTTGATCGTCCTGTCAATAACAACATATTAAACGTAACCTTAATGTAAACAAACTCTGACATCATAATGACGTTACACTGAATACACACGGTGAAGTGTGGACATCACAATAAGTGTGACGGTAAGTAATGCTACGATAGTGCAGTGTACAATATTTCGTTAAAATCCATCAACGACAAACTGAATCAAGTGTGACTGAAGCTAGGGGTGTCGCTAATTTTGGGACACGGTGTATTTATGAAACTGATGATGACGTGACTATTATACATACTGAGGTCATTTCTTATGATGTCGGCAGGAATGTGTGGCAATACGCTGAGCACCTGAGATACCATGATATCCAACTCGGACACAGCTAGACACAGACAGATCGAGAGACAGATGCAGAGAGCCATAAAGACAAACTGAGATAAATAAACATACACACAAATACACACACAGACTCACAAAGCATAAAACAGAACACTGTAGTCATAATATACTGGTCTTGCACAGTAGCCACAAAACTTACCTTCATAGTGGTACAGCTTGCAAAGAATGGCATGCTGTAATAACATGTTAATAACATGGTCAGATCAGCTGTTTTTCATTAAAAAAATTACAAAAATATAACAAAAAACAGCCAACAAGAAATGTAATATATATGCAAATAGCATTCTAAATGGATTCCCTTTCCTTTCTTTCTGTTTGGACACCACAGTTGTAATGTCAAATGCACTGCTGTATAAAACTAACAGAACTAACTACACTGGAATCTGCCTTGTGCAAAAACGGTTAATACCATACAAAACTGTCATTAGATAAATGCTTCATTGCTTCTGAACTACTGCTGATACTAAATATATCACGTTATGCAGGAATTTTAACCCTTTATCATATAACCTCAAAAGCAAAAAAAAAAAAAACTAAAACTTGATGAAAATGAATGTTTTTCACCCAGTCCTCGCAAGTTATTTGATGTTAACCAAATTTACATGTGGGGTGGCATCTCAGATACGTTTCTCAATTCTGACTTCCCAAAACTATCGGCTGAAAAATGCTGGAGATGTGAATGACCAAAATTTCTCTTCTGGCATTGACAAGGCACATGACGTACACCACAGGCTGTTGCTAACGAAACAAGAAATTTGAGCTAATGCTCACAAGACGTGCGAAAGCCTATAGCAGTTCCTTTTTGCAAACTGTCAGTCTATCTCCAGCCATTTTGTCACAATTCATTCTTGAAGTGTGCGTTGCAGGTGAAGATCACAAATATCAATAAAACCCCTTATTTTGAAAATTCAGGGTCTTTCATAATCACTGATGTTGATACAACTAAAAAGCTCATCACTAGTGCTTGTTGTGATAGGCAGCATGCCAATAATGATCTGCAACCGTTTTCACGAAAGACTGGCCAACAACGGTAAAATAACGACTTTCACGAGGGTACTGCTCTTTGATACCCTCATGTGCATGTTTTCCTGAACCTAGAAAATCGAGACTTGGACCATTAATGCTGAAAATTTTATACGCAGCTTGTCCATGTCTATATCAATTGATTTCGGCGCAATTCGCTCTTGAAATGGATCTTGCAGTCCGAAATCGCCAAAAAATCAATAAAAACCCCTATTTTGGAACTCAAAGTCATCCAAAGTCATTGAATTTGGTGCCAATCGAGAGCCAGTGTACGACTTCCTATTAATGATTAATACTAACCTAGGCCCTATCTCGCACCATTACTAAGATACAGTGACTTATTGGCTAAAAATCATAAATTTTTCCCACCCCCACTCATTTAGTGCCCTCGTTCAGCATGACTCCCTTCAAATTTATGGAAAAGCTTTACGGTTCCTGAAACTAGAGTCTTCCAGACAGCCGATGGTGAAGATTTGGTGATCCTAGCTTGCACTGTTTTTGACTGATCCACCTGTGTGACAGAGAAACAGATGGACAGATAGACAGAATTGCGATGGCTAAGACGCGCTAAAGCAGTAACTGCTTTCGTGCGTAAAAATTGTGATAAACAGTGAGGACCTGTCTGTCGAGTGGGTGCATGAAGCTGCTTGATGAAGTCCATCTTGTCGGTGCATGTGAAGGATGTTACACTTATCTGCAATGAGTCGGCAATCAGACGCTGAACTCGAACAGTAAACTCGGCAATGCTCTCAGTACCAGAATGCTCTACTGCCGATAACAGCCTAATAACACCATATCATCATTGCCATCATCACTTTTAACAGCATCAGGCAGCAGCATGGCACAGTGTTTTAACGAAGCTGTTCTACATATGTCCGGGTTATTACTCGGACAGGTGATAGTGTAGCCAAACCCCTAAAAACAAGAAAAGCCCAGCTAATGCAAAGGGGAATGCGAGACAGTGATGCATGTGTGAAGGCCTGGTGCAAACGAAATCTAAGCTCACAACGATGTTTCATTTAGACTCAACAGCAAATGACGCCTAGCGCCATATCCAGTGCATGAATTTCAGTATTGGCTGAAAATCGCAAATTTTTCCTACCCTGTCATTCAGCACCCTCAATCGGGGTGACCCCTTTCAAATTTATGGAAAAGCTTCATGGATCGTGAAACTTAAGAGTCTTCCAAACAGCCGACGGTGAAGAATTGGTGATCCTAGCTTGCACCGTTTTGGACAGATCTACCCATGTGACAGATGAACAGACGGATGAACAAAATTGCAATGGCTAAAATGTGCTACAGCAGTAGCTGCTGTCACGCATAAAAATCACCAAAATCATAGGCAACATGATATTTTGCTTTAATGTGACAAATGGATGATATCTTAACTTCAGCCAAATGACCAATAGTTGTACTTGGCAAGGTGCGGTGGTTAACAAGTTGGTCTTGATCAACAAAGTTGCACTACGCAAGGCCTGGATAATACTTGGATGGGTGACTGTCTGCGGACAAGTGTACAATCTCAGAAATGAATATAACCAACACCAAGGACAACTCAGCCTTCCACCCAGCTGGGGTAGGTAAATTGAGTAACAGCCCATCTGGCTTGAGTTAAAGTAGGGCACATGCATCCGTGTCAGTGATTCCATATAGAATGCGATGTTCCTTAGTTCTGAGATAGGGTTAAATGATTACTAAACAGCTATATGCAACTTCAATTTCCAACTTTTAACAACAAATAAACAACAACAAAAAGGAGTATCTAATAAGTTACCTAATATGAAAGCAAGAGTATGGCACAAACAGAAACCAGAACAAATCAGTCCACCAGTAACTGTCCACCAATGACTGCAACAATAACACATTCATCATCATCATCAGCAGCAGCAGCAGCAGCAGTAACAATAACAAAAACAACCCCCACCATGGTCAGCCACCTTGTCCTGGTGGTGGGGCTTCGCACCGATGACCCTAAAGATGTCTAAAATGTGGAGGTGAGGAGCTAACTAAGAGCTGACCAAAACCGTGACAGCAGATTGCTACACGTTACCAGTGCTTTTGTGCTGGTTTCAGCTTCACAGCCGACTATGGCTTTATAGCCGCTACCTATAACCTTGTGGTTACATTCGGGGATGCACATTGGGCTGAACTAATATGGCCTCAGCACTGGGCAGGGATCCTAAGAGCCTGTCCACCCCGGAGGTAAGGTAAGGTAACAAAAACAACATCAAATATAGTATCGAGGATAACAAAGTTCAAAACTGAATATGGCATATACTTTATCAAACTTAGAAGTCTGATATGACCAGACATATTGTAATCAGACCAGACTATCTCAGTGTAGACAGAGTGGTGACTTTTTACATCATGCCCAATCACGCACTCCAAAAAATTTCATCAAAACCTGTTAAGTTTTTCAAATATTCTGCACAGTGCTGCAGAGGAAAAACTGGTGCACACTTCTGATGCAGAAAATCTACATTTATTTTTCATTCATTAGCAGTCGCTGTCTTTTGAAACAATCAAGCAAATCGATAAACAAGCAGCAGTCTTAATTATACAGCAATAACTAAACAACAATCTTGTAGTACGTTACGGCTGAATGTAAATTTAGATAAAAAAACTTTGCCCAATAAAATGCCCAATACAAGCCACAAATAAGTACTCAACTGATGCTGAAAACAGGCTTGTAAATACTAATAAACTCACAAACTAATCAAAAACAATAAAACAATGTTAACAACATTTCACAACACTAAAAATTGACCAGCTAAACTCAATGAAAGTCCAAAATAATAGTAGAGACAATGGTGGTGGTGGTAGTAGTAATAGTAGTAGTAGCAGTAGTAGTAGGAGTAAGCTGTTGTTGTTGCAGTAGTTGAGTTACTGTGTACTTGTCTGATACTGACCGGTACCAGGTTAGAAGTGAATGAAGGCCTCGCAATGCGTATAGCCATCTGAGCACATTCAGACAGACAAAAAAACTGCATCAAGATCAACTCAAGGTCACTACATAAATACACAGATAACTAGAAGCAACCAGAGCTCTCAAACCTCTGCCAGGAATGGTGCTGCCACCTGGCGAACACAAATGAGTCTCAGTTTACGCCCTATATCCTTATGCCAAAAAAATGCTGCATGATCAGAAATATACACAAAAATACAGATAAGTAGGCACCAAAATTTAATCACTCCATTCTCCAACCACGTTCAACTTCTCCAAAAATTTTCACCAAAATCTGTACATAACATTTGAGATATCCTTCACATAAATGGATAAACTCAAAAACATAACCTAACTGTAATAGGTTATGACAATACATCAAACGTTTGGCAGCAAATTAGCATGAAGAAAGCTTGACATGTGTGAATAAACAGTTACACTCACCGGCTGGACTGGTCGGTCTAATGAGAATGGCCAGACACTGTTAACATAAAACAATAAACACAGAGAGTTCATGCAGAAAGTCAGTTTTTATCTAACCGACCTACTTATCCAAGTCCCAGTTAACCAGGTTAGATAATCAAATTTATGCTGCATCACAAAACAGAACTATTTTCTGTGCTAAATACCAGGTTCCTGTTGCCTGTTCTTATATCGGGACACGGAAGAAATAACAACATAATACAACTGACTCGAAAACCAAACTTAAATGTTCATATCCTTGCCAGACAGAAATCAATTTTCACAATTCTTTCACAAGCACACACCACAGCACCACAGAAAACATGCAGTGACACTGGTACAGTTAGTTTTATCACAAATTATCTGCTAAGTCTGATAGTGAGAAAATAGCGAAAATCGATAAATATTTAGCTAAAGATGTGGCCAAAGTTTGGTGGCAGATTATCGACTCATGAATCTCCTGCAAAAAAATTACTGATAGAAAATTTTGTCTACGACACAATACAAAGTTAACTAGCAGTCACTTACCTATATTACATGTATGGGTCTACTGAATGTTTGCATGTATCTCAGCATCTGTCTGTGCAAGTGCCTGTGTGTCATTCAATGCATGCCAACTAGTCCCTGGAACCGCTAACGGCTGGTCTGAAGCCTTAGCGATTCGCTTAGCGGTTTAAACCACTGAGACGTCTGTCACTGGCAGGCCCGTCAAGAGAGGAGGGGGTAAGTTACCCCAGGCCCTGCAACGTTTGGGTGCCCCACTGTCACTGAAAAATAAAAAATGCACCAGAATGCACCATTTAAAAAAAATTCTAAAATTTTCTCCCCAGATGGGCCCCACGAGAATGTTTTTCCTGTGGCTCTCGACGTCTCTGGTCACTGGTAGTAATTTTTGAGACCCAAAAGCAACAACCTTTACATGATTCATAATGACATACAATAAACTACCGTTTTCTCGTAGCCACATTAGTAACTCTTATACTACACTGTAGAAATGAGCTCAGTAGGCCTACAATCGTGTCATTATGTAAAAAAGTTTAGCAAATGCCCAAAAACGTGTAAATTCAAAATACCGTGCAAAGTACAAACACTAACTCTAACCAATGATCGTCAATTTAATGCTCATTAGTCATGCTCATAAATATTCATTGTCAATTGTCAATCACCATCAGCAATTGGCACTGTGACCATGACAGATGACGACTGATGCGGACATGTGCACTCATGCTGGCGTTCTGTTGCAGCAGAGCGAAAAGCAGAGTGAGCACAACACATTGTTTTATTTTTTTCATTAAACCGCTAGCTTATCGGCGGCGGTGGCGGCATGGAACCATAGCGAATCGGGATTGCTAACTAAACGGTTGGTTGCGGACCAAGGCCTTAATGGCGGAGGCAAATGGTGGCGGTTCCGGGGACAAATGCCAACATCAGCAACAAAAATGAATACCTAAACTTTAAAAGGCCAACTTTTCCGCTGGTGGTTGCACCTTCAGGAAAAGCAAGAAGTGGCAGCTGCGATTCTAAATAACAACATATTAAACACGTTCATAAGTTAACATCAAAACTCAGATCAGAAAGTCTACCCTGGCAATGATTTAATAGTTAGCTCAAATGACTGTCAAACTCGTGTCTATTTATACCAATGTCATTAAATTATCATACCCAATTCAATATCTTTATCTTATCTGCTATAATAACTTAATTCTAATACAGCACTTTATTATGTCACGTAAATAAATAGAGTATGAACTAAATACTACGAAACACTAAATTTTCTTGTTTTCTCTCTGGCTTGGTAAATGAAGATAAATTAGCCCTAAGTTAAACATTCCAAAAGGCCCATAATTCAGCTCTCGTCCTCAACATACCCTGACAGTGTTTCTTTGCATTCAAGATGAGTGTCTCACGGCCGTGCTTCGCACCCATGTCTTCGTAGCCCAGAATATAGTTGAGAAGAGATGGCAGGTTCCACATACTCGGCTGGCACACATTCACACACTTCACCACAATGAAATAAATGCAACTTCACCTAGACTCATCATGGAGCTGACTTAATAGTTAATATCACATTATCTCTCCAAGAAGTTTTTTCTTTATTATCATGCTGATGCAAATGTGCTAGAATAATTTCCAGCAATTGTTTTCATTATAGTCACTGCAATGTACTATTTCAACTACAGACATCTGCCAATCAAATATGTAACAAAGAACACATTTTAACGGAGAAACCGCTTGGCACAGTGTAAGCATTGTCTACATATTCTTGGATACCTAAAAAAATTGCAGCAAATTAAATACATATCATTTCTTACAGAAAAATCTTGAGCATGGATTGTGACCCAGTGCCAAGGATTGCCAAAATTGAATCAAATGCTGTCATACCTGTCCCATAAACAACTGTGTTAAAAAATGAAAATGATAAATTTGAGTAACAAATTTCATTGAAATGTAAAAGACATAATTTTTTATATTACCATGATGCAGGGAAAAACCAATTCCACTGCAAGCCGATCCATCAGACTTGTGTAATTGGCGACAAGAATCCATGCTCGAAAATCCCATTTCTTGGAATAATCCGTTACGACAGTGAAACCAAGTAGAGTGCACATAACTCTTAGCACAATCCTAGACACACCAGCATGCAGCTCTGCTGTTATCAATATACTGTGTCTCAGAAAAAAACCAGTCAAAATTGTTTTTGTCACAACTACGTCAAATTTTTACTAACTTTAATAGTTTTTGGAATGTTGATGGCTAAGTCGACGAAAATATGTAAGGTGCACTCATTTTCCACCTCAACTAATTTATGTCCAGAATCACTACTCATGGCACAGCGTTAACTTCTCATACAATAACTATTGTTGGAGCAAGAATTTTTATCTAAACCAAACTCCCTTCCAACTGCCAAACTAAACATTAAAGAACTGAGAACTGTCTTCAAAGACTATTTAATAATAAACTGCACCAGACAAACCGTCGCAGTAAGGAAGTCTTTGGAAGCACACAAGCTGCAACAAAAGCTTGCAAACCAATGAAAAAGCGAAAGACTACTAATACAAGTCCGATAGGAAAGTAGATGACAATGGCTGCCAGTGACAGCCTCCATGCAGGAAACCTATAATAACCACATCAACTGAACAGCTGTATGCAGGTAAACATGACCGTAAGTAATCTATGAGCCATGACACAGTTCAAATGACAATCTGCCCAACTAATGAAACTTACAACAACATAAATGAAAAACAACAAGTATCAGAGTGCAGACCTCTGCTTCTATACCCTCCTCTCAAATGTATCACCACACACTGCCTTCTACTTTGGCTTCCAGTTCCTTGTACTTTAAATCTTAAAATCATATAAAACATCCTGTTTTTCCATAAATTAATCTAGTCCTGTATTGAATGCATTATTAGTGTTACTGTAGCTGTTACCACAGAGTTAGAAATACTGTTCCATATTTGGGGTTGTCTATAAATGATGTCACACAATTTTAAGAAAGAATTAACCCCACTCTCCCCTTCGTCACGTTTCGTCATGCTACTCTGGACCCCCCATCAAATATAACGTCACGAAAATATAACCCCCCCAGCAGCCTGTAGTGCAGACTTTGACAAAAAATGACATAAAATTATGTCTGTTATCGCACTGTCTACTTTCAACATAATGCAGAAAACTGTGCGAAATTAAGCACTGCAGTGTTCTGAAATGTTCCAGGCCTACTCGTCTTGCCACATACAGCGAGTTGGCAAGGAGAATTTGGCTGCCAATTGTGCCTTCCCGCAGATGTGATGTGCGTGACGTCACGCTACCTTTAACCCTCCTCTCTCCTACGTTACACATTGTCACGTGGTCTTCAACCCCCTCAAACCCCTCAGAGCATGACATCATCCCTTTTCACAATACAGCGCTATCACAAAAATTTCCCCAAAAAAGTTCAAAATAGTGACCTACGTTTAGGATTAAAACTAGAAATAAAGTTAGCTTTTGAGTCAAAGTTAAAGCTAAAGTGAGATACAGGATTGTTTAGGGATGGGGTCAGGTTTTGAGTTACCGCTGGCCTTAAGATTCAAATAGGAAAATTTTACAAATGCGCCCACAGTGCAAAAAAATCACACTGCAAGCAGGCTGACAAATTATTGCGGATAGTAAAATGTGAAAGAATACATGAGACTGCACGCAAGTTTGTTATATAACTGACATCAACATCAATCGTGCACAGCGGAACATTACAATTGTGTGGCTTAATGCTTTTACAGATCATTCAGTAAATTAGCACTCTAATGCTTTCACAGACCTGTGAGTTTCAAACAAATTTTCGACTGACGACATGACCGATATTACGAAAACGGGTATTATCTTATCTCCAAAAAACAACTGTTTACAATCAATACTATCCGAGGTATGATCCACTAATTTTCGTATTCAATAAATAAGTAAGTTTATGTAAGTTTAAGTTCAAGAGTAGCAATGATTTTGAATGAATTATTGCTAAAATGAGATATCACAAGTATTGGTTTCAAATTAACCGCATTCACTTTTTTGTTGTGTCAAATGAATTTGACTAAATTTTAGTAGCCGTATCTCAGTGAAGTGAGATTAGGCTACTTGCGATTATTGCGTGATCTTAAATCAGTGTTCGATCTAGCAACGTCACCATAGCGTGTATGCGACTGCAGTCAGTCCGCGAAATAGCTTTCTTTCCGCGACCGGAATTCGAATGCTGGCCTTCGGATTATAAGTGGTACGGTCGGTTCACTCTAGTCTAGCAACAGCTGGGCTTAATTCTTGTTACTATTTTTTACTGAAGTGTTAACAAATTTTTGTAATCCTGAAATTGCGAGATTGGGACGCCAGCAATTCCAGGATTTGGATTGGTGAAAACGACCGAGATCCCCGGATTTCTGATCCCGGGATTGCAATCCCTAGTCATCACGTCCTATCTGTGTTATATGTCCAAAAATGCTGCAACAGTTTTGCCGAAATGCTGTGACACTCTTCTTATTTTACCCTTTGGCACAAAATTCAAACAACGGTTATTTCACACACTTTAATAAATGTCACCAACTTCACAGCTTCACACTTAACAATACACTAACTAGGCCTATTCGACTTTCTGACTGATATTACAGGGTTATTGACTAAACAAAATTATTTTCTTTCCCAACGCTATGTTACGCTAGTCTAATGCCAAAGTCCATATGCCCTAAAGCAGGGTTTCCATCCAATGCAACATATGCAACCTACGCAACACATGCAAGAAGTACGTAACACATGCAATGTACTCAAGAAAAGTATGCAATAAATGCAGCCAAAGTAGCTCCAAATGCAACAAACAAAACGCAAGGACAGAAGTGGTCATTACGTCAGTTGTGTTACATCTGTTGCGTTGCGTAAGTAGCATTGGACGAAAATTCTATTTAAATCCCAACAAAAAATGTAATAACAAAACAAATATAGTTCAATATTCATAGTATCAGCAAGAAATGTCATCCTTGCCACAAACATTGTTCAGAGCCTTTGTTCCATATCGTAGGAAAAGGGAAATGTTTCAATCTATGGTACAATATTATGCTGCAAATTGCCAGCAATTACACTGGCTGGGAGATCCTACAATTATTCATGACAAGTACAAACTAAGCACACAATGGGACAAAAATAACAAACTGCCTCATGAGCCAAAGAACAAGAAAGTGCTTGAGAACTTGACAGTAACACCCAGACAGCTTGTATATTGCATCAACTGGAATCATTCAAACGCACACAGACACGATGAAAGAGACATGCAATAAATGTACAGCCAAGTTTCACACACAGTTGCCTGAGAACAGCGGACAGCATTACACCGCAGAACGTGCATGAAGACCTAACCGTCTTCCTTTGCTGCACTTATCTGACACTGTTACAGAGATATGGTGCCTCAGAGATAATGGGGTCACAACCTTGACCTTTCGGGGTCACGTGACCATTCGATTCCCGGGGGTCGACTTCCTATGGGTGGTCCATAGTGACCATGCGTCTATCTAGCACCGTTATGGAGATATGGCCGTTTGATTTTCTTCCAGGAAGGCTCTTCCAGGAACAGAGGTCGGTTGTTGGTTGGTCGGTCCTCAATATTACACTGACTTCATATACTTCTCTTCGCTACGTTAGGAACGTAGCGCACGAGGAGTAAAAATGACCAAAACGTGACCAATAGATGTGATTTTCTACCTCGAAATGCACAAAAATGCATCTGCAGTCAAGGCTTTGCTAGACTAATAAAGGGCTGCAAGGTAGAGTTGAGCGCATCTTTGTATAAGTCTGGCTATGGGCTTGAACAAGGTGTCCAAACAAACGGAGCATCACTGCGCAGGGACTATACAAACTACAAACTAGGGGCAAGCAAAATTGGAAGACAGTAATGGAGGGTGTGGAGATGACATGTTAAATAAATAATAGTAAAAATAATAACAATAATCACAAATGACACAGTCAGAGAAAAACAAACAACACTGTAAGTACATGTACACACGCACACATATACTATGTACATGGATTGCATAATCAACTACTGCACAATCATTCGAATAGCAAACGGTACAAAATCCAGCTACAAAAGTGGAAAAACAAACATGCCATGCAGACAGACTTGACTTTAGAACGAATGATGAATAATACTTTACAGTCTATGCTATGATATGCTACAAAGGAAGTCTAGAAACTTACATTTACTACAGTAATCAATGAGATGAAACACTGTGTATGATAGGTGTTTGGCGGAGAGTTTTCCGAGACATTGTGTACGTACAACTAACGTGATATGCTATGGCAAGAGAACAGCACACATCACACGTATTAACCAGCAACTGTAGAAGATTTATGCTACGAGGGGCGTTCAATAAATTCCAGGACTGTTCTTCTCATTAAGCACAGAGTGACAGTTGAAAATCAAAATTATTATGAATATGCACAGCCTCTATTGTACATCATTTACTGTGGCTTCATCTTAAGATGTCACGCTGTGGTGTCATTATTATTAAGATATAAATGATGGGCATTGACATTTGGCATATGCAGAAAATAATCGTGAAATTTTCTAGTTGCAGAAAGTGTAGTAAGTGCTGAAATATATTGTATATTATCTGTAGTAGTTAGCAGCGGCACTCTATCACGTTTGAAAGCATTTAAATAGTTTGCCTGACTTTGCAGCAGTCATCAGTCAGTTAGTGATGATGTTTGTGTTGGAGCACTGCATACGGCAATAACGATCAGCTGCAGGCAAAGCTTTCTGGGGTTCAGTTGAAAAGTTGTTCTGGCAGAATTTCTGCTTGAAAGACATACTGTGAATGCAGAATATTACTGTCCATTATTATCCGATTCATTATGACCAGCAATTTGCAGCAATCGACCAGGTATGCTGCAGAAAGGCATCATTCTTCAAAATGGCAGTGCACTACCATGCAATAGGCCCATTAAACAGTTGAGAAAATTGAAGAGATGAGCTGGTAACTGCCACAGCGTTTGCCATACAGTCCAAACTTAGCTCCCAGTAATTTTCCTTTGTTTGGATCACAGAACGAATCACTTGGAGACATTAAGTTCAAGAATGATGAAGATGTTCTACAGAACTGTGTCTGGAAATTTCTACACAGTGCCAACAATGCTATGGGTTCCAGCCGACTTGTAGAACAATGGGAACACTGCGGTGAACTGCAGGCAGAATATGTTAAAAAGTAACACAACTGTCAGAAATGTGCAATTTACTGTCATTGTACTAAGGATGTAGTCCTGGAATTTATTGAACACCCCTCGTACACATGCAGTAACGAAGACCACAACAATAAGAAAACAGGAACCTACAGACATACATGTAATTTACCAGCTACACATAGAGTGTGATGGTTAATGCGTCCCACTCATTACCGAAAGATCATTGTTCAAAAGAGAAATTTTTTCCCACACGCAATAAATGCTCAAACAACACGAATAATTAGAAACATGAACTCACGGCTATTTTACTCGTGTATCAAAACCTGGCAAGTTGTTTTCGCACATGAAGAACACTATATTTTTCATACTGGTCAAAGTATTCTATGAAGATAACTACGAGCCTAATGGAAAGTAATGGCAGTCTACTACCAAGCTCATGATTAAAGGTCAACTGTATGATTGCCAATCAAAAGTTAACTAGATCTACTCAACTTACTGGTCTGAGTAAACTCGATGTGAAAACCACTGCAATAAACAAAAAACTCTACTCAACTGTACTTAAAACCTAAATGGCCAATTTCTCACTCAAAGCTAAACTCAAGAAAAGAAACGACAGACGAACTAAATTTACTGTAACTTGACACCACTACTCTCATCACATATGAGACTATCTTTCACATCAGTAGTGCATTCCCATGTAACAAAGACAACTGCAAGAAATGGAACTACAGTCAAATAGGTATACAGTGACAATTAGTCTTTGCATTCAAGACACTACTCCAAGTACATAACAATGCACTGCCAATGATGACAAGTCTTAAACAACTGATAAATATAAACAGTTTGTCACACACTAAAACCTAAACATGGTCAACTGCAGTATCGCTAGAGATAAACCGAAACTATAATTATTCTCTGCTACAGATAACACCAAAACCAGCAACTACTGGCTTTAACTAAATTCGTTCCACTAGATAAATTCAGACACCAACTCTGAACACAATTATGATCATCACATGATAAGATTATCGTGGTACATAACGCAACAGTGCTACAGGACCATGCCACACTGTTTGAAAATAATATGTGTTGCAGCATGAGTTGTCACAACAGCTTTTAACTGTTTTGCAATATGCATTATCACACAGTATCAGAACTGAAAGCACAAATGCACTCACATCATTACATTGTTAAAACACAGGTACTCTTCTATTCTGAATTTCTGGAATGTTCCACGTTTCACTAACATATATCTCTGTTTTCATCAAAACGAGCATGAGCAGGTAAATAGTTTCTTAACAGCACATCACACATGCAAATGAAAGGCAAATACGTACCACAAAGGTTTGCATACAAAACTAGCTAGATGTGAATACTAACTAACGAGATGGATAAAGATGTAAGATCAGATCAGGCGTATTTAGCTATACAAATGATAAAATGTGAACAATGCAGTGCTCAGCAAAGCAGAACCTTTACTTGCTATTTTGTAAAATTTGAGACCACATACGATTATGGTAAGCATGTCAGTACTAAATTAAAGTAATTTCTCCAATGATATGTTTGAGCCTGGAGACGTCAGAATAAAGTACAAATCCATGAAACTGCAGAAAACTGCGAACAATATGGCTCAAAACACCAGAAGAGCCAGTTCACAATCTGTCATAACAGCCAACATTTCATTCATTAAGCAGAAGGCATTAGTGCTCACTGCTGAATTTCGTATAGGGTACACATCCTGGGGGTATCCAACAGGACAAAACATTTAGCATGATGAGAAGTATTACGTTTTTAAAAAAAATTTTTAACAAAGTGGAATTAAGTTTAACACTTCAGTATATCATATATCCAGTCTGAAATTCATTGTAAAAATTGACAGTCTGCGACATTAACAAACTGGGGTCCGAGAATGGCAAAAAACACAAGAATGCAAACAATTTATGGCTAGGAGTCCACATTTATTACGAATAACATACAATATCACTATTTATTATGATAACAACTCTGAACTATGGCAATTAGTTAGATAGTCTAACATGTGGCTAGCAGCAGTATGAGCCTAAGCTATGACCAAAATCAAACCCAGCACCAAAGACCTAAATCAAAGCAGACTAGACTAGCACCAACCCAAGAACACGTTGCATTTTAGCCAACAATGAGTAAACCGTTGCATGTTTGATTACACTGATGCAAATTACCTGCATCAGTGACATTTGCCAATGCAGAAGGCAAATTTCCACGAACCACATTTATGAAATGAAACACCTTACGATCGAACATACCTTATACATTACAACCTTATCTAAACAATGATTTTGTTGTCTACGCTGCCAGCAAGAATAATCACATGGATTTAACTTATGGCAAACATGTGATAATCTTAGAATAAATCTCACGGCATCATACGTGTAAATCCAGAACTTATAACAATTTCATGACAAAAGAATTTTAAGCTGATCTGGAAACTCAGCCCCAGAAACAGTTTTAGGCTGTGTTCACATAGACACGAGTATGAGTCCGGCACTGTATGGGTTTCCGTATACGAGTTGCGGCAAACATGAGTTTGTGTGCATTTCAATGGCAGCCGTTCACATGCATACGAAGACGGGTTACCTGTAAATTTCACTCTTATGAGTAGTTTCTGTGCAGGTCATGTTTTTATCCAACCCGTGCGAAGTAAACTAACCGTAAATAACAATGATATAACGTACAAAAGCTGTGGCACATATTTGATGTCAGAACTGACGTCAGTGTAAAATTATACATCGTTAGAGGTGCGCGGTTGGTAAAAGTATTAGCGATGTGATGAAATATTGTTGTTTATTCGCGAAGCATTTCCTTGACTCGATTTCATTCAATATAGCTGACATGCGTTGAGTTATGTGCTTGTACAAGTGACCGTGAACATTCCACTTGTACGAGTGAAGCTTCTGCGAGCCATAAATGGAAACCCGGACCCGTACTCATGTATACGTGAATGCAGCCTTAGTCGTGGCATACTAGACATGTCTATAGATAAGCAATGGCCTTGATTGCAGCATGCAACAGATAGGTCTAATGTCTTCCAAAATCACAGTCCGACCATGTTTAAGACACCAAAACAATGTTCTAACATCATTTTTGCATCAGTAGATATCAGACATCCACTGGAATACTCTTAGCAGTGGACAGTGGCAACAGTAATGCTTTCTATAAAGAAAGATCAAATACATCACCACTAAGTGGTCTGCTATCGACAATTAGTCTGGAATGGACACGTGACACTGCTGCATGACCAATAACCACAAGCAACAAAAAACAAATTAGCATTTCACAGCGGGAACATGAAATCCCTGACAGAGAAGCTGCACTCTATGAAGCTGCCTCACACTCAGTGAAAATTTTTCAGGACACTAAAGAAACACAAAGCTCAGAACATTTATCAAAACATTTTCCCATTAGTTGGCAAACCAGTAAGTACAACAGAAAAATTGCATAATAACAAAATGTTGAAAACTTACAAAAGTGATATTTCTTGAACTTGGAGCAACGACAACTTCAAGGGCAAGGTCGATAAAACATCATATCTGTCATTATTTCTACTTTTTCTTAATTTTGCAAAATTCTCAGAAAAGATCTGCTTATTTGAGAACAGTTAAAGACAAGCTTCAAATTTCAGTAATTTCAGGATGAGTGTGAGGCCTGTATGTATTGTTTCCGGCATGTCTTTGACAGCTGAGCTGAAGCCTGAAGACCGAGATGAGATGAGATCAAACGTTGTGCAATGCGGTTGTATCGGAAGCGTCATCATCATGCATTGTTCAGCTTGCGAGAGACCGTCTCGTACCAGTGAGCAACGTCAACGCTCCGCGACGTGTAGCGCACAATGAAACTATGACTCTACAACAACACGCCAACATCAACATAACATTAATCAATCTCCATCACACTACGAGCTAAAAAAAATACGTCAGCACAGTGCCAACATATATGCAGTCATCCACCTACGTAAAAAGATTGAGGAACCATATGCCAAAAGGCTTAGGTGGGGTGTTTATCTCCTAGACATTGGCTATTGAGCTCGTAAGCAGATAGACCACTGAGTCCATGACACATGGCCAGGGCCACAACAGACATTCCCAGCTGCAGAGTGTCACCGCCCTTTGACCGGTACCAAATTATACTGTTTGGTGAACTGAGGCACATGTGCGTCAACAACATGACCAGGTTTGTTACCTAGCAGTGTACCGGCTGGGAATCGAACCGGCAACCTCACGATCACTAGTTCGACACGCCACCACCACATCACCAAGCCACTATCCAACTACAAGCTAACACAAACCCTGAACTGAAAACAGGAATACTAGTTACTCATGTCCTGGAAACTGCTTACATCAATTGTGGTTTTTCTTTGTGGTTTATTTTTCGAGTTAGAAGCCAATATGTGACGGACAGACAAAGAGGCAAGAACTGTAACGTAGTCTACTGGAATTGCCAGGTACACAATAGAGGCCTGGTGCTTATGCTGGGGTGGCATTATGTCTTCTGCACGTAATGTGATCTAAAAATGCATTGCACTTCTACATTGTTCAAACTTATACCCAAAAAATGACAGCTGACAACTTAGCTAAGATGAGACAGCTAACACTTTGACATATTTAACACATACTGTATTGCTATATGCAAAACACACACCAGCAGCTGTGGATATTTCGGCCGGTGATGATAATCTTTTGCAAGACTGCAACCACACAAACATGTTAGTTGTTTTATACTGTGCAGTGTACACGTCACAATGTACCACTATGTGGATTTCAACATTACTCTGGATGCATTGCATGTGTTCAATATCAGTGCAAATTACCGGGCATACTGTGCCACAATATGCCACAAGATAGTCTGAACATGACAGCATCAAGCTCTGTACGCCTTAACACACTGAGTAACACTAACCAAATTTTATCAATTTCTATTAATTTCCGCACAAAAAAATTTAAACTAAAATATGACAGCATCAACCTCCTACCAAATACCTAGACAAAAAGTTTCAGCTTCAGATTTATTGTATTTTCTCAGATATTGTTTGACAAAAAAGCATTACTTACAATCACAGACCTGACCAGTCAACCAGTTGGCCACCTTCTCGGCTTCCTGTGCGGCCACCTTCTTGTGGTGGAAGCGTCTGGGCCCAATGTCAACCGAGCGACTGGCGACCATTGGCAATGGTCACCTGCTACTCATCTCCAACCTCAGGGGCCCAGCAAAGTGCCGTAACCCCCTGGGATCCGGTTCCTGGGAGTTATATCAGGGGCGTCTGTTCGTGTTTCTTAGAGGCAACGCCTCTAGGACTTCCTGAAATGGATTGGGGCGGTGACCCAAACCCAACTGAGAATGAGATAGAGAGTAAGAGCCAATCAGTCGCCATACACCAAACTAGCACAATTTAAAATGGCTACAGTAAGCACACTAAAAAATCAAACCCATCAAGAATTTAGAATCTACACGAAGTCTTACATTGACAATTTAACTTCAATATTTCAATTTATACATTTGATAAAAATAAATGCAGCTACAAGCAGATGCATTTTTTCATTAGCTCCATATATTAAGTCAAGTTGAGATCATGCTGTACTGAAAGTTTACATTGTACTGACCATCGGCAGACAAAGTTGCAGAAGTCCATCGAGAAGCCTTGTCCGAGTGGCAGTAATGGAGGGTCTTCACCTAGAATCTTTGCTAACATTTCAAAGTCGTTTCGACAATTCTTGTATGGAAACTCTCCTGTTGCCAACTCCACCTGATGACACGTTTCACACAACCACGCTCGACTAAACTGCAACTGTAAACAGTTTCAAGCAACAATAATTTGTTGTTATTTGGCATGCAAAAACCTGTAATAGTAACTGCTGCTTATCTTTGTGCTTTGGTGGTATGGCAGATTACAGAAAGAGCACGCAACTTAGCCAAGAATTTCGAGAAAGTTCAATTTTAGAAGACAAGACCTATGGGAGACAAATCCAGAAATTCTGCTGGCTGAAAAAAAACAAGTCATAATCATTTGTGTGATAAATGAATAATATCAAGACTTAGTGAGTTGGCTGTTACATCAGATACAATTGAAAAGAAATCGAGAAAATATCACCTATATGAACAAAAGAATGTACAAATCATGAGAACCATAATGACCCCATGCTCCACTGCTGCTGGCATTTGTACATGCATCGAAAAGTTGATACATGATACGCTGCAACCGCAATCTAAAATTATACACCGTGATCCGTAAAAAAACAAGACACTTTTATTTTTTGAATAGTTCCATGAAACACTGGCCGATTTTAATAACTTCTGGCACGCAACATCAAGAAGAAACTTTACACAAATGACTTTAGTTCTGACCACCTCACTATAATACCGTCGCTACACTACTTTGTATTAAGATGAGGTCGTCAAAACTACAGTCATTTGCATCAAATTTCTTCTTGATCTCGCACATCAAAAATTATTAAAATCGGCCAATATTTCATGGAGCTATTTAAAAAATAAAAGAGGCACGTTTTTATGGACCACGGTGTACAACTCCGATACATAACTACTAGGCCACTAGCACCTAGAAGAGTGTCTGCCTGTGCATCAACTGGATAGTGAAACTAATCTAAACTGAACTGTGAACCACTTGAATCTCCTTTGTGTGAATGTAACATGTAACTCAATACCAGAGACAGTCCAAGACTCCAGACGTCAGCACGAATGTCGTAGTCGGGTCGTCGTGGGTCCGGTGGATCAATGCGTTCAGGCTGTCAACAGACAACAGAATGCATTACGTTTGTGATAAATCAATCACTCGATTGACTGACCATACACGCCAAAGTAGAAAAGCCACTCAGTACTCAAATCTAGGCCTAAACCAAGTGGCAGTTCTAGGAATAAAACAGCTAACTAGTCTAATAAATAATGTGTGAGTGAGTAGGGTTTAACATCCCACCTGACACAGTATAGGTCATTTCAGGGACGGCCTTTTCAGGCAAAATGCACACAAACACATAATAAATGAAACAGTAAGTTTAAACTTTGCAATAAACAGAAAGTTTAACCTTTACAGAAACACAAAACACAAAAATGAGCTTAACCTAAAATTGTAAGAACTCCATTATACGCGTGCATATGTAATTAACATAATGGTAGTTCTAATAAGTTCAAGCAATGATATGTGAATATGAATTTCTCAAGATGCAGGTTTTAGTATGACTGTGCAACAATGAAAGCATTCGACTGGCATATCACCTTGATAGAGATGCCTTATTACACACAATCAAACTGCTCTCATTCGATTATCTTCCTATGCCACAGGTGATGTGACAAACAAATGCTGAAACTCTGCGATGGGTTTCCCACAGATAGCTTGAAAGAACCTTTAAGCTTTAATAAGTCAAAAGTACAAAATGCAAAAATGCTTGTAGAGTTACTTAGCTCTGCAAATTATGGGCTAATATAATTCAAAATACGATCAGAAAGTAGTCAAAGCAGTCAAACAAATTCAACAGATTTCATCAATTATTACATCACTGTATCAAAAACAACAACACAGTTGACTACTCAGTCACACATCAGATTCAACAAAAGAAAGAGACAATGTTTTTCTGTTTATCACAGCTGTGTGAAGCCCAAAAAGTAAAAATGGAATCTGTAATAAACTTTTAGCCTCTTTTTATTGTCATATTTCATCTTCTCCATAACTTCAAGTAAGCATCTTGATGCATTCGATATCTGGTGCCTACAGAAAATCCTACGGATACCATATACCAGGTAGACTACAAACAAGATAGTTCAAGAGTGACGTTACTTTTTGTTCACCGGTCTCTGATGTGCTCAGGTCCCACTGCCTAAGGCACTTCGGTCACTTGGCTCGTGCGGCCCCTTCGGAAGATTGTCACTGAGTCATAGACCCTGCACTCCGACCCCCCTGCTGACTGGAGAAGACCGGCCGGACGTCCAAGAACAACCCGACTCAGAACAGTTAATGAAAACGTCCAGGCCCAGAACTTCAGAGTACACACTGCCTGGAAGAAAGCCAAGGATAGTGACGTTTGGCACAACGCTCTGACAGAAGTTCGCCAAAAAGAAAAAAAGAAGAACATATTTTCAACAAGGCTAAATTACTATTTCTATTACTCGCAAGACATCAGCACTACAATGTCGGCTAAATAACCACTGAAATTAGTAGTTTCTGTACAGATATCACTGTCTAACACTGACCGCCATGTAAGCAGCGCAGCCGGCACTGCGTGTCTTTGCCTTGGAGTCGACAAGTCGACCACTGATGCCAAAGTCACACAGTTTGATGCGGCCACGCTCATCCACCAGAATGTTAGACGGCTTCACGTCTGTCACACACGCACACAGTACACACATCAGTATATAGCAGATCACAGCATGCAGATCACCAACTTGAACTATTTCTGCGACCTAAGCTGATTTGCATTGCCACAGACTCAAGCCCATAGTGGTCACCAATATAAGCAATATCTGTTGATCTGCTGCAATCTGCAGTGCTTAATGTTTAGGCAGACCAGTACATGAAGCAACAGCAATCATCAGATACTAACATTTCATAACAACAACATTCACTGAAACATATTACTGGCAACATAGACCGTATCAATTCACAATTTCCAGCATCACAGTCTTTACAACACACAGCCACTATCGGTACTGTTCTGTTCAAGCCTTTTAGCCTTACAATGGAAGTGCAGTGATCATGTTCACTTCGCTGAACACAGCTGGTGCATGAGCTTACAATGGCACAATGGAAAGAGATGGTTTGCAGTTCCCATCGGATCCAAACTTCCTCATTTCTGAGATCTGCAACGTTGCAATGCTTATATGCAATGACTGAAACGCCCGGTCATACGTTTGTTATATTTATCATGTCCGTTTAGTCTTTTGGATTTTTTTTATTTTTCTGTATTTCTGGATAAGATTCTAACAATCAATAAATTAATAAACTCTGTTTCACATGCAACAAATGTCTCACACATGTATAAAGCTGCATACCTCGGTGTATAACTCCGTGGTTTTCTTTCAAGTAGTGGAGAGCATTCACAGTCTGCAGCACACAATCTTTTACTAAGGCTAAAAGGCACAAGAATGTCATGTATCTAGGCTCGATATCAATGACTAACATCATTTGCAATCTGAAAATATTTAAACTATAATGATCTCACTAACGACCATTCGTCAATAAATGAAAACACAAAAATTAGACAGCTTGTACCTGGATGCCGTGCCTCTGTTAAGTTGGCAGCAAAAAGTGTTTAAAAAAATGGCAAAAACTTATCAGCGCATTGACTGCACAATGTGGGTAAATGACAAACAAAGTGTGACAAATTTTGATAATTATTTCTAATTCTCTACCAATGCACAGTAAAAGTGCAAAGTAGCAGAATTTGGACACAAATGAGAAAAATACACACAGCAACGGCAACTTTGCCGAGAATGCATTCTGGGATTGGTTCTTTCAGTTGTTTCATAAGCTTCTCCAGACACGTCGCCATCAACTCCATGCATATCCACACCTCATCCTGTGTACACCACACACCATGTATCTTATCACAATCTCAACTTTTTGCTTATTTCATCCAAGACAAACTCTGAGCAAAAAACCTGAACAAAATCCACCTATGAGTAATGTAGATATCATTAGTTTAACAAAATCACAAACAAGCACTTGGACAGTAAATGGATGAGATAATTTCTTCACAAAGTACTGTATAATCGGAAGCTGCTTCGAAAGTTACATCTGCATGCTGGCGCACAAAAAGGAGAAAATGCATTCATAGATCTACCATGCTACATAAAAATACATCACTCCATCAATTTTTCTCGTCATCCTGTTACGAGTGACAAAGCCAGCAGTTGTTATACAAACAGAGAGTGCAGCAAGGCATTAGAACATTACCGTGAAGATAAACGTGCCAATGCATTGAATGATGTACTGACAACTGTGAGACTTTATCACAACATCAAGGTCCATGATAATCCGCTTGTTATCCTCATCATTTGAAGATCGTCGCATTTGCTGCAGAAATTTAGCACATTTAACTTTTTGCTTACTTAAAAATAACTGTACAATAACATATTACAAATATTAACAATTTAACATTAACTATAAAGCACTCAAAACAGTTTAGGACTCTACCCTGAACTGTGTTATCCTAGGCACTGTATAAGATAGCAATAATAGATAAACAATCCAGGAAAAATTTCTGGGTTCCAGTTTGCCACCAAAGTCTCTATCTCACCTAGGCTTCGATCTGTAACGGGACGTGACACCAGGACAGATGGACAGACAGATACAAAATTACCTTAACTAATACACACTATCTGGCTAGCTAGCTCTCGCGCATAAAAATACTGTCCATATTTCACTGGAGACAATGACGCAATAGCCAGCACAAAATGTGTCACCCAGATAAAGCAAAAGTCACAAGTAAGTGTTTAAGTCAGCACAAATCATGTTACATGCAAAAACATGCAAGCTACAAGTTACAAATCCAAATCTATGACTCCCGTCCCCAAGCACCATAACTTCATCTATGTTGACCCCATAGCAGATCTGTCAGCAACTGAAAAAAACGACAACGTAGACAGCAGTCATACCTTTACGGCCATCAACGTGCCAGTCTTGCGATGCCGCATCTTGACCACATGTCCACATGAGCCATGACCCAGTTCACCAAGGTGTTCCAGTTCACTCACTTCCGTCAATACCTTCTATTTCCACACACATACACAATTGTTCATCAGTCAAGGTTCAAAATAAAAGCAGTTTTGGAAAAGCCTAAATTGGTAGGCTTTTGAAGTTTTTATCAGCTTTTGAATTATGATCAGACTATCGTTGGTTTTCTCACTGAGCAACAGTAGATACTGTCAAACAAATATGCTTGATTACTATGTGCACCAATAATTTACAGCATTAGTACAACAATACAAATTCGATACTAAGGGCAAAAATTTAAGCTTTAAACACAATAAAACAATTTCATTATCAGCTGCACAAACAAGAAATCTGAGCTAATGCTCATGAGACACGCAAGAGCCTAAAGCAGTTCCTGTTCGCAGGTTGTCTTGGTCTATCTCTATCCATTTTGTTGCAATTCATGCTTCTGCAGCAAAAAAAAAATCGCCAAAAAATCACGAAACTCCCCTGTTTAGGGTTCAAGATCATTCAAGGTCATCAATGTTGACATTTCTAAGAAGCTCGTCGCCAGTGCTTGTTATGATAAGCAACAAGTCTGTGCCTATCTGCAACCATTTTTACATTAGACGAGCCAATAACGGTAGAATAACGCCTTTATAGGAGGGGTGCCTCTCTTATGTCCCCTCAATCAGGGGGACCCCCTAACACAGTGGCATGAAATTTTGTCAAGAAATACTAAAGACAATATGCTATCATATGGTAAAAACCCGAAGTCTCTATCTCACCTGGTCTTAAAACGGTAGTGGGTTGTGACAGACAGACAGAGGGACAGACAGAATTACTATAGCTCTGGCTCGCAAAAATGGAAAATCACTTAAATTTAAATTAATAGTGGGTTTTTGGTGATATTATGGCAGTTTTTTGAGCCCCCCCCAAATACTGCAGATATCAATCCATGGAATGCCCAGATGTCTCAACCACAGTAGACTTGAGCAAACAAAGTACTGCGTAGTAACAGTTAAAACTTACACGTAATCTCAACTAATGCTAATGCGGCTATTACTACTTAAGATAAGATTAAGTACTTTTATTTTTAAACCCACTAATTTTTGCACACTTACACCTTCAGTGACCACTTACAGAATTATACCTGGTTTACAGCAGTGGCGAATGAGTACTGGTATTCATCTATGTACAGATATTGACTGTTTGCCATTACATCTATGAAAGGCATTCAAAAAGTCATGAAAGTCAATATGTTTTTCAGTCCAATATATCGACTTGCAAAAATTTCTGAATGCCCCTGGTAAGATGACAATGAAACTGATAACTAACCCGACTGTCGATGGTGAGAATTCCATTCTGCTTGACAATCTCATCATACTTCTGCTTGTACTCTGAGCTGCAGACAAATATTCACATTCAGCTCTCAATTTCTATTCTATCTACAGCGTGTGGCCAAAAGTGTGTCATAATGGCGGCGGCGCAAACGCTCGATTCGTTTTTTGCCAGTTAAATTCAAACATCGTAAACAACATTATTTCAACAAAAGCGCTTACCT
>Ga0209671_1000356_pt1 | contig 28711 bp, 28 predicted proteins | sample WorMetHERISLAND2_2_FD_187401 | JGI IMG/M metagenome (GOLD analysis project Ga0209671, IMG submission 187401) | Marine gutless worms symbiont microbial communities from Max Planck institute for Marine Microbiology, Germany - Olavius geniculatus... | ecosystem: Host-associated > Annelida >...
CAGGAGAAGAATTTAGCATACCATCAGGCCAAGATCACCGGCTGAGCGTGAGTAAAATTCCATTCATGAAATAAGAAGCATTCATTATCGCTGGCGCTCTAAAAATGTCGATTCCAGCAACAAACCGTTTATTCTTCATATATATCTGCTTATCTAATCGATCAATTGTCTTTTTTTTTTGCTGAGGCATCAAAACCGGCTGTCTACCATTCAGCATGCCTGCAAAGGATAAGGGTGCCGGGGATCGGCAGTGAATTGCTTTTATAGGTCGTCTGCAAGGCGATAAGCTCGAAGGTGAGGATGCCCCCAATATGATATGCCTTTCATTCCGTGTCTTTCAGGACATCATCTGTCGAGTGAATCATGTCCTTTTTGTCCGAAATATAGTCAGGAATGTCAAAAAACGGTGCATCAACAATTTGAAACCATTCAAGCGCAAATACCACCACGACGATCAAGAACGCGTAACCGATGTATTTTCCCATTTTCCTCTAGTTTCCTTTTGTTTGTTTTGACTCGATTATAGTTGATTTTTTTATCGTCAATTTCATGAGACAACGGAAGTCTGTCGTGAGAATGATATTTGGATTCCGCCTTTCAAAAACTCTATTGAAGCTGAGCGGATAAATATCGCACGGCAATCAGAATTGCCATGGGAGGGCGGCAAGGGGTCGAGGAGCACGCATGGGAGCATTTGGAAATGGACGAATCCGGGAATTCCGGGTTGTCCCCCATAGCTCCCCTTGTTCAGTCTAAAAACTTCAGGGTGTAAATCCCTGAATGCCACTCCGGGTAACGCTCCTGATATTCAGCCGAGCACTTCCCGCTGCTATCGACGACATGAATTGAGATATTGTCATCCCCGACTTTAAGGGTCCACGGATTGTTAACATATACCTTGTCGGCTAAAACACTCGGATTAATGTTAAGGTCGGTGTGCGCGGGATCAGCAAAATGATCCGAGAGTGCCGCTTTAATGTTCAATGCATCCTCTTCGACAAGATGACAATCGGATTTTAGTAGAGAGGCAACAGAGCCCGTCCTGGCAACAGAACCCGGCCTGTTAAATGCCACAACTATTGCGACGACAACAAGCAGCAGCAAAATAGCAATCGGTCTTTTTAGGTCTGTTTTTAGCTTTTCCTTAGTCTGTTCATCCATATCGGCGGCCTCTTTGGCACTTCTGGTTTCGTTTGATAACATTTCCCCAAAAAAAATCGCCTCACAGCCTTTATCGGATTATTAGTCGAAATCCTTTAGAGAAACCAAACGGCCATTGATTTTCACATCTAAATACCTCGATGCGAAGATCTGGAATGAAAAACCGAGGATGGGCGTCTTGATTGTCTACTTACGAAAAATTTGATCTTAAACTTCTGAGAACGTCTCTAAAATCCTTCCGAAGCTCAGGGTGTCCCTAAGATCCCTTAGATTCCAGTGACATTAACTAAAGGACGGCACATCGCGGTGGGAAAAATTTTGATTTGTTGGAAGAAAAAATAAACTTGCGGTTTTCATGCCTGAATTGGCTTCTATCCGCGCTAATCTACATATTCTCCTGATAGGAAAACCGGCGAAGGGGGCCTATATATGACAACCGGTATAGACTATGGCGGTCCGGCTAAATGGATATTTGCCAGGTTTTCCGGCAGGATACTCGGAAACACAAATACACATAGAATGACAGCCCCGCCCCAGAACACCAATACCAGAAATGAAAAGAAAACCGTCAGTTTCTTGTTGATGGCATATCCGCCGCTGCCGATGTATAATTCGTCAATCTGCTTACGGCTTTTTCTAATAACGTCTTTGACGTAATAGGGTATTTTTTGGGTAGCCAGATATATTGTGAAATCCTGCTCCATCCTGTCAGTTGGGATTCGCCATTCCTCGGCGGACATACGGAAGGTATCATAGGCGCTGATGCCGGTTACGCGGGTGATTTTTAGTAGATAGTCATCCAGAGTGATCGTGTCGGCTTGACCGTCACCTGTCTTTTTTGGCAGGGAAGCGCGCAATAGATACCAGACAAGCATCACCACGCAGGCCACCCCGACGGTATTCATTATGAAGTTGAGCATTATTTTTCTCCCTGCCAAAACAGTAACGCATCACCGTAAAAAGGCAAGGCTGTGATAAGCAAGCGGGTCGGACCATCGCTTTAGCGCATACATCCCGTCCCGGCCCTCTATCGGTCTGGATTTTTGCGTTCTTGGCGTGAAACAGGCCCCGAAAGCGGCGATAGTTTTGTGCCACGAACGCATTAGACCCGAGGAAGCCCGTATCCGAAATATAGCGCCGGCGGTGCCGCAGACGGCTGATACGGCCGACCTCAAAGTCCATTATGCGGCCCCGGGCAAACACATTTGCATCGACAAGCTTTGCTGCATTTCGCCCGGCTGGCGTATCGTCCCGAGAAAGCTCTATCTTTTCAAAAGTTTATTAACCATAAAGCCGGCAGCCGTGGCAGCGATTCCGACACCTATTACCGCTTTTTTGCCCAATCTTCTTTCCTTTTTGCCTTGTAGATCACGGATAGTTTTTGAGGCAAGAGACTGGAAGCGTCTGTTATCGATCTTGTAGTCAGGATGGTGGATCAGGCTGTTGCGCTGATCTAAAAGTGAATATAAATTGGAAACCGTCTGGGGCGGGAGTTTACTTCGAACAGTGTGAATTTTTTCTCCGAATGTCTGGCCGCAAGCGTTATACCTGGTGCTTAAAATTCTTTCAATCTCCAGTGTTTTTCGAATAACCGCTTCATAAGAATTCATCTTTTCTCCTTCGGTGTTTTTCGGCCCGTGGTATCCTCCTTCTATGGTTAAATAAAGGTACTCTGGTAGATTAGACGATTGGCAAGCCAAAAAGGTTTCCATGTTTTTTCACAAAATAACAAAATTTTCGATACAACCAGCCGTACATCGGACCAAAAGACCGGGGGCTCAATTCTACGTTTGACCATTGATACTTGTCGACAAGCATCAAACGTGATTTCAGCCCCAAATTTCTTTATAATGTTAGGATGTGCCCAATATTGTTGTAGCTGGTCAATAGCTAAGCACTAAGGATGGTGTCCCCGAATTCGAGGCCTTGGTCGGTGAGTTCGAGTTCCTGATCGGCAGCACAGCCATAGGGGGGGTCAGGCATTCCCCGATTCGGGCTTCGGAGATGCGACTGCCGTGAATTCTTTCCCGCACTCGTCGCATTTATTTTTGCCTGATCTCAAATTAAGTTTGCAATACGGACAATAATCCTGCAGACTTCTCAGCTTTTGATGCCGCATTTCACGGCCGGTTTGAACTGTGCGATTTTTGGGCGGATCGAATGGCAGCCATTTTTTACGATAGTGGCGACCGACAAACATCAGCACACATGATAAAACAAAGGCGAATGGCAGGGAGATAAAGGCATATCCCGGCTCAAGAATTTTAGAATAAACAGGGGTAACCGAGTGCGCTTCCGCAATGTAGCGGCTCGTTGATTTATAGTCTTCTTCTGCAAAATAAACTTCTATCAGCTGTCTCTTGTCTGATAAGCGCTCAACTTCGTAGCGATAATATCCCGAATCGGTAGAAGATTCTCTTTTGAGATCCGGAAGCAGAAATGTGTATTCATAGTCGGGTTGACGGCCGGAACTATTGGATGGCTGATCTGTTGTGGCGGAATTATTTTTTGCCTGATAACAATTGGGACTATTTGCATGGGTATATCCGTTGTAATCAAAAACATGTTTCAATGTATATTTATCAAGCGTCGCGTGAATCCGTTCCAACTGGTATAACGATTTGAATTTATAATACTCTTCACCATCCATCTTTATTCTTGCGACTACGTAGAACAATGAAGCGTGCGGTTCTTCTCCTTTATCCACATTTCGCGCGTCGATTTCCGAACACACCAGTGCTCCCACGGCGCCGAAAAATGTGCAGCTGACCGGAAAAAAGACAACCACCCATACAAACAAAAGTACTCTCAGCAATTTCGTCATTTACCCTCTTTTTTCTTTCGATGGCGCCTTTGCAGTGGCTATCGGAGACCAATCGGCTTCGTTGGCCGTTTGGTCCTTCGCTATTTTTCGATATCGGCAATTTTTTGCCATTTCATAAATTCCAGCTCAGCGCGAATACCGCTATCGGAAGACACATGGGATCAAGTCTTCATTCCTTGCATCAATGTTTGCTGCGTTAATCGAGCGACCTTTTTTTCAATACAAAACCTTTTACTGCAGAACACGGTTGACATTGTGCAAATTCTTGCACGATGATTGGCATTCCGGGAAAAAGGCCTTATCCTTAAAAGAGTAGATTCTGTAAAAGGAGTTCCTATGGCCTTACCAACCGGACGTCGCCTAATCATAGCCGCGACCTGCTTTCTAATTCCATTGATATCCCATGGGCATGAAATCAGCGCACCTGCCACCGCCGCCCGAATGGTGCAGGCGGCCGGCGCCTTTTTGGAGGCGCTCTCGCCCGCACAGCAAAAAACTGCCCGGTTTCCGTTCGAAGACGACGAGCGGTTTGACTGGCATTACGTTCCAAGGGGCCGGGACGGGTTGGCCCTCAAGGATATGACGGAGGATCAGCGCAACCTGGCTTTAGCGCTTTTAAACACCGGACTAAGCCGGAGCGGTTATTGGAAATCCACCACCATCATGAAACTGGAGGCGGTGCTGCGTGAGATCGAAACCTGGAATATACGGGGTCGGGACCCTGAAAAGTATTTCTTCTCGCTTTTCGGCCAACCGTCCGAGACCGGCACCTGGGGCTGGCGGGTGGAAGGACACCATTTATCGCTCAACTTCACGATTGTCAAAGGGCATCTTTTCGCGACAGCGCCGCGCTTTCTGGGAGCCAATCCGGCTAACGTCGCAGAGGGTGAAATGAGCGGTGTGCGCACGCTGGCCGGCGAAGAAGACCTGGCCCGCAAGCTTGTGATGTCTCTTGATCGGCAGCAGCGGAGCAAAGCCGTCCTTCGCGAGCGTGCCTATCGCGACATCGTGACCGGAAGCGATGAAAAAATTTCAGCCCTCGAGCCGGCCGGCATTTCCGCCGCGGAATTGAACCCGGCCCAAGTGGACTTGCTGATCATGCTGATCGATGAATATGCATCGGCCGTGCCGTCCGAACTCGCCCAGCAGCGCATGAATGGCATTCGCAAAAACGGCATCGGTCGGATTCATTTTGGTTGGGCCGGCGGCTTCGAACCGGGCCAGCCCCATTACTATCGTATTCAAGCCCCAACTTTCCTTATCGAATATGACAACGTCCAAAACGGCGCCAACCACATCCACACCGTATGGCGGGATTTCGAAGGTGACTTCGGCCGGGATCTGCTGCTGGAGCACTACCGCAAGGCACATCAATAAACGCTCTCTTTGTCATTCATTCATGTCCCTCCAGTCGGGATAATTAAATATATCTACAGGTTAGTTTTGCTATACGCTCTGGATTGTTGTTTTTTCAGCTGCCTTGCCATGGCGCTTTGGTTGTAAAGTTCGCTCAAAATATGCCGATCTATGGTTTATGGCCTGAATTTGAGTGCAATATTCAGATATTGATTCATCTTTAATTCTAAATCGGTTCAACCCTTAATAGAGGATCAAAATGCAACGTTTATCAGTGTTTATCGTCGTCGTTTGCGCGGTGCTGCTCGCGCTTCCGGTCCGGGCCGCACAGGATATGGGACGCGACATGCAAAAGGAAGCTGCAATCCTAGCTGAACTTAAGGCTATAGCCCCTGAAGCCGCCAGAGATTTTGGGGCTGCCACGAAAGCATTGGACGCCCAGGATTGGACCACAGCTTTTGAATTATTCGCCCGGGTATTAAAGGCGGCTCCTGATTTCGACCCTGCGCTGCGCCGCGCAGGCGGTGCCTCGGTCCAGCTCGGCAAGTACGAAGAAGGCATTGTGCTCCAGAAGCGCGCAATCGCTATTCGTCGCAGTCCGGAAAACCTGATCTCTCTTGCCTATAGCCTGGCATTTCCCGCTGAACCAAGAAAAGCGTCGGCGGATGCCCTGAACCGTGCCCTGGATCTTGCCGCGGAGACGGCGCAAATCGATCCCCGAGATCCCGATCCGCCAACACTGAAAGCTCAAATTGCCCTCAAGCTTGATCGGGAGCAGCTATTCCGGGAATCTGTCGAAGTGCTTCTGAGAGACCATCCAGACCATATGCCGACGCATTATTTTGCAGCCATCCGTGCTGCTGTGGATGAGGATTGGTCGAGCGCTGAACGCGAGATCCTTGAAGCCGGTCGGCTGGGATTGGCTCAAAATGTTGTAGACGATTTCCTCGCATCCGGGGTCGGGGCACGGGTTCGGGCATGGCGCTGGGCGACCTATGCCGGGATCGCCACCCTGATCTGGGTTGTGGGTATCTTATTATTGTTTGTAGCAGGCAAGGTATTGTCAGCAGTGACATTGTCCTCGGTGGAGCGTGATGACCCCAATCGGGAAATTTCGGGGGCAACCAGGATTTTGCGCAATTTGTACCGCCGCATTATTTCCTTCGCCGGATTCTACTACTACCTGTCTCTTCCCTTCGTGGGCCTGCTGGTTCTCGCCCTTACAGGGTCGATCTTGTATGCATTTTATATGGCGGGTCATGTTCCGGTCAAGCTTGCCGCTGTCATTGGCATTGGTGCCATCGTTACCCTTTGGGGTATATTGAGGTCCCTTTGCGTTCGCATCCGCGATGACGAGGATCCGGGCCGAGCTGTCTCCGAGGAAGACGCGCCCGGATTATGGGCCATCGCGCGCGAAGTGGCGCAGGAAGTGGAGACGCGGCCGGTTGATGAAATCTGGCTCACCCCCGGAACCGATCTTGCCGTATACGAGCGCGGCAGCCTGCGCCAGCGCATGGCTGACCGTGCGCGCCGCGCCCTCATAATTGGCGCCGGCGTACTGGGAGGCTTCAAGCAGGATGGATTGCGGTCTGTCCTTGCTCATGAGTACGGACACTTCTCGCACCGCGATACTGCGGGTGGTGAGGTTGCGCTGCGGGTTAACAACGGCATGTACCGCTTTGCCCTGGCTTTGGCCGAAGCCGGTTGCGCGGTGTGGTGGAATCTCGGATATCAGTTCCTTCGACTCTATGACATGTTGTTCCGGCGCATAACCAGCGGCGCAACCCGCATGCAGGAAGTGCTTGCCGATCGCCTGGCGGTGCAAAAATACGGCCTAAACGCTTTTCAGGAGGGACTCACCCATGTGGTTCGGCAATCGATTATATTTAATCACGCCGCCGATGCCGAGATCGCCGCTGCCATGGAGAACAAGCGCGCCATCGCCAACCTTTACAAACTGCCCGCTCCCCAAAACGAGCAGACAGATGACGAGTTAGAAAAATTGATCGATGGCAATCTGGAGCGCCGGACATCCGCGGATGACACCCACCCAAGTCCTTCCGATCGCTTCCGTCTGGCTGCACGTGTAAAAAGCACGCCAAAGCCGGCTTCCAGCGGCCAGGTCTGGGAGCTGTTCCAAAATCCGGACGCCATAATGGAAGAGTTGACGGCCCTTGTCGCCGGCCGCATCGCAGCTGATACGGGTACAGACACCACTTAGCGGGATGCTTTTGTAAAAACGGCTTCAGGGGCAGCTCAATTTTTTGGGGAAAAATACCGATGGTGAATCTTGATCAGTTGCTTAGCTGAACGCGGTGATCAGAGAGTGCCCCTTCCACTCTATGGGAGGAGCACTCGCTTCCCTGTTCGTTCGAGGTGTTCGGGGAGCTGTTTTATTAGTTGTTTTTAAGAAAACCGGATTGCCTACAAAGTTTACAAACCACTGTCGACCAAATCGACATATGCCCCACTTGCCAACCTTTTAGTTCTATCCCCCGTTTTTGAAAATCGATTTCGAAAATCGGCAAAAGCGTTAATTTACAGCCAGTTAAGATCTGCAGCCGCCGAGAATTTCTCAAACACCACATTGTGGCATATTTTTTGCCACCGCAATAATTAAAAGACACCCTGCTTTTCCTTCTGTCTTGCTCAATCAAGGGAAAAAGCTGGACAAATTGGCCTGTGGGAATCGAACGCTTCAGCCTGTCGGGCCCGTTTTGAAGCTGGACGAGCAGGTCGCTCCACCGGGCGCGGGATGTGCACCGTCGGCACGGCCGGCAAAAGCCCTGAAGCGTTCACCGAGAGCTGCCGCCACGTTCGAGCCGTCACGGGCCCCGGTGATCCGGGAATCGGCACCGACGCTGTGGATTTGAGCGACGTCCCGGGAAACCGGGCCATGTCGCCGCAGCGAAGACAGCGCTGGGAGCGCCGCACTTTATGATCGATTTATTGATTTTCAATGATGCCGAATCGACCTGGCATTTGTAGGAGGGTTTGTGATGAAACCATTACAGAAATTAGTACTCGTATCTATGTTGATTGGGACTGTTGCAGCAGGGTGCGGGCCCTTTGCCGAACCACGGGCTCCAATCGGCGGAGTTTTCCTCGAGCCTGTTCCTTTTGAGCCGACCCGCCGTGAATCCTGCTATTATTTTTTCCGCGAGTTTTTCGGCAGAATAGATCGTGGCGGTGGCTGGTCGGCGAGCTATGCCCGTGCGCGCTATATCAAGGGAGCAGGGATTGAAAGCGTTGATGCAACGCAGAATTCACGCACTGATTTTTTTGGTTCTCGTAGAGCCGGCTTCGTTTCCGGCGATATAGACTATACATTGCCAACCGGTGCCCGGGCGTCGAATCGGGTCATTATCCGCCGGTCCGGTTCAATATCAGAGAATGACACGGCCGTTGGCGGCGGGCAGGATCTTGTCGGTTTGCGTTGTATGGTGGTAGGACCGGCAGGGTGGCTGATCCAGGGTTTTTATGTGGACCCGGATGATGCGCTTAATACAACGCGCACATACCAATGGGCTACCAGCTTCGCATTTGTCCCCGGGCCCTCTGCCCCGGATTAAAATAGCCTCCCGGGCAAACGCGCGGCTTTCGGCCTGCTAAAAATAGGGTGGTTTTCCTGCCCCTATCTCTTCTTGTGATTGAAATTTAGCGGCGGCTCTGGTATCGGACCAACAAAGCTAAATGAAATCAAGGTGGGTTCACCGCCATAGCTGCGCAGACATGATAGGTCGAAAATGAAGACCTGTCCCCTAGGCTTGTCCCATGAAATTATTGCCATCACGGTAACGCGAAAACGGTTTCTAAACTCGAAAGGAGGTCCTCCGAATGAGCATATCAACGGATCATCTAAAACAGGCCCTTTGTGATGGCGGTAAAATTTTGTCCTACAAGGGACTCAACGAGAGTTTTGGTCACATCTCTGCACGTATTCCCGGGGAAGAAAAGTGTCTGATTACTACCCGGGATGCCCTTGCTTTTTTAGAACCTCATGAAGTGGAGGAGGTTGATTTTCAGGGCAATAAATTAACCAAGAATTCTCCCGGGGGCGCTCCCAATGAAGTATTTTTGCATGTGAACGTCTACAAAGCCAGACCGGAAGTCATGGCCATCGCTCGGACCCAGAGCCCCTGGTGTGAAATATTCGGTATCCGGATGGAAAAGGTCAGGGTCGTTCATGATTTTGGCGCCATGCTGCTGGATGACACTGCCCTGCTCGATGATCCCTTGCTGGGCGATGTCGCCCATGTGGCTGATGATATGGTGCGGCAGTTGGGTGACAGCAACGCCATCCTGCTGCGTGGCAATGGCAATGTTGTCCTCGGGCGAAGCGTTGAAGAGGCCGTTGTGAGAGCCGTTTTTCTCGATGAATCAGCCCGGCTGCAGTATCAGGCGCGCAGCTTGGGTGAAGAGGAAGTGCGCTTTTTCGATAGATCCGAAGTCGAAACCCATGGAACGGCGCTTTTAAGGCCGGACCGCATTCAGCGGGCCTGGGACAATTGGCTGAAACTTGCTGCTGTTGGGCTGCAATAATCCCGCTCTGTGCACTATGAGTATTCTAAAACCAAATCTCATGGTTTGCGGGGACCGGTGTCGAATCTTGGTTAGTTACTTGGCAAAAGTAGTTTAGTCACTAATCAAGACAGACACCTATATCCCACGGGGAACGCCCCCCTCCAGCCCTGATTTATCCTCCCGTAGACACCGAAGGAGCACAACTTCAAAACTTGAGAATGCTTTCAATATTGCGCCCTTCGACACCAAACCGATCCATTCCCCACTCTATTGCGAATCCTAGATCTTTTTGGGCTCCGAAATCATGTTGAATTGGCCCCATTTATATCCTGTCACCAGTGCATATTCGAACTCATATTCATACCCTGCCTTGAAAAAAATGGAGTCACCGGCCATGTAATGGGATGTCGAAGGACTGTTCAGGTACTCCCCCGTTCCCGGGCATTCGTTTACAATGGCAATACGTGAGAGACCCGGTCTGCGCATCCAGGTTGCTTTTTCGTCATTTGCGATTCTTGCCATGATGTTGGTAAGATCAATTTAGACTTTAGCTTAATCCGTAAAACCGAAAACATTTCACATGATACGAATATTATGGTTTTATGGGTGATCTTATAAACACGTTGAACTTGAACTGACCCGAATTGGTTCTGAGCTCAAACAAGGATAGGTTGTCTTGCCGCGAAAAAAACCCCCCAATAAATACAAGCAGGTGCTGGGTGTTAGTCTACCGTTGGTGGCCAGTATGGCAACGACAATGGTGATGGAGTTTACCGATCGGATCTTTCTGGCCGGTTACTCTTTGGATGCCATTGCGGCCGCTTTGCCTGCCGGAATTGCTGCCTATCTATTTCTTTCCTTTTTTACCGGAACCGCTGGCTACGTCAATGTTTTCGTTGCGCAATATACCGGTGCCGGCGAGTTGCGGCGCATCGGCCCTGCCCTGTGGCAGGGTATCTATTTCGCCCTTGTTTCCGGAGTGGTCATGGCCGGTCTGTACTTCATCGCCGAACCGCTTTTTAGATTCGGCGGCCATTCCATTGAAGTACAGCGTCTGGAAGTCATCTATTTCCGAATATTATGCCTGGGTGCCGGATCTCAAATTCTCGGCACCGGTTTATCATGTTTTTACTCCGGTAGAGGACACACCCGGCCGGTGATGATTATCTACATGATCGGCACGCTCGTTAATATCCCCCTGGACTATGTGTTGATTAACGGGATCTGGATATTTCCCGAGCTCGGTATTTCAGGGGCTGGAATTGCGACCGTGACCTCTTGGACCGTGGTGGCCGTTATTTTTGTCAGCATGATTTTTACCGGCGAAAATGACCGCATCTATGCGGTTCGAAAGCATCGTTGGTTCGATCACGGACTTTTTCGCCGATTGCTGAAATATGGCATGCCTGGCGCTCTCCAATTCAGCATGGATGTTTTTGGCTTTGCGTTTTTCGTTCTTATGGTGGGCCGGATCGGGAAGCTTGAGCTTGCTATTTCAAATATCGTCATTTCGATAGATTCACTGGCATTCACACCCCTGATGGGCTTTTCCATGGGGACCAGTACTTTGGTGGGGCAGGCCCTTGGCCGTAATCGTCCCCAGGAGGCTGTCGCCGTCACCAGGGCGACCATCCACCTTGTGTTGATTTATATGCTTTTTATGGTGCTGCTGTTTGTTTTCGCACCCCATTTTTTGCTGGATCTATTTCGCCCCGGCGACCTGGCTGCAGATAGTCTCGAATCTATGCGCCGGCTGGGTGTTAATCTGCTGCGTATTGTGTGCTGCTATTTATTTTTTGATGCGCTCTACATGGTCTGCATCGGGGTGCTCAGAGGGGCCGGCGACACTCGTTTCATTATGTGGAGCATATCGCTGCTATCCATTTTTTTCATGATCCTGCCGATTTATATCGGAATTGAATATTTGGGGAAAGGGATTTATTTTGCGTGGTTGTGTATAACGCTGTTTGTTTTCATGATGTTTGTGGTATCATTCGGCAGATATGCGCAGGGTAAATGGAAGCACATGCGAGTGATTGAAGCGGGCGGCCTGCCATCGCCAGCTGATGTGAGGTAATGCCGGGATGGCGAATTGTCAACGGCATTTAGATATTTGAAATCTCTTAAATAAAAAAACGCTCGTGCAAAACCTGAAAAAAATATGATGCTTGTTTCCTGCAGTCCTGTTTTTAATCCTTAATGCAATTTCTGCACGAATGTCCCCAGGTTTTGGTGATGAATACCCCGGGAGCCTGCCCATAACAAATCCAGCCCCGGGCAAATCGGTAAGCTGTGCTCGAGTTGGCCTAACTCCCCAATTGCACATCAAAAATTCAAAGTTGACAATAAAGCCAACATTCGCTATCCAAATGATTAATGATTTCGGCTAATTCACGCCTCGATATGTTGCGTTGCAGGCTGAAGCCGATGCACAATTTGCCATTTTCGCCCGGTTCGCCATGAAAAGGCACTACCCTATCTTTCCTTGAGGAGTTTCTGATCGAGGATAGGGCGATTGTGACAGCGCTTGGGAATGCTCGCGTAAAATCGTGCTGCTTATAAAAGATTTGAATATTCGATATGGCAGGCTCATATCGGACCAAGACTAGGCCAAGGTTTTCTAAAATGCGAAAGATTACAATGCAAGAAGTGGAAGGTCACAATACTCCTGACGACTGCTGGGTTGTCATAAACGGCAAGGTTTACGATTTATCGATTTTTCAAAAAGAACATCCCGGAGGATCAAAAATAATCACGGGCAATGCGGGAAAAGATGTGTCCAACCTGTTCAATGCCGTGCACCCGAAGGATATTATCCAGCGACTCCTTCCCCCTGAAGCCTGTGTCGGCGTTGTCGATGCAAGCACGGTCGACCCTGAAAAGCATGTCGTTGCGGCTGAGGGAAAAGCTCCCTCAAGAGGCCCACATCAAAAGTCTGCACCGGTTGCAGCCGGGGATCAACAGGATCAGCCGTGGGAAAAGCCGCCCATTGACGCCATGTTGAGTACTTTTGATTTTGAAAACATCGCAGCCCACACCATGACGGAGGAAGGTTGGGGCTACTACTCATCGGGTGCTGATGATGAAATTACCCTTCGCGAAAACCATACCGCTTTCCAGCGCATTTGGCTCAAGCCGCGCATCCTGGTAAATGTAAAAAACATTGATATGACCACTTCCATACTGGGGCAAAAATCTTCATTGCCGCTGTATTTCACTGCAACGGCACTCGGCGGGTTGGCTGATGATGATGGTGAATTGGCTATCTCACGCGCGGCGGCCAGGACCGGCGTTATCTATATGCTGCCCACGTTATCCTCCTACCCGTTGGATGAAATGCTGGAAGTACGTCAACCCAATCAGGTGCAATTTGCTCAATTGTATGTAAATGCGAACAGGCAACGCACCAAAGAATATGTCCAGCGGCTGGAGGCGGGTGGTGTCAAAGCTGTGTTCGTTACGGTCGACGCCCCCCAATTGGGGCGTCGTCTAAAAGATATGCGCAATAAATTTACAAAAAACGCCGATGTCCAAAAAGATGATGACGTCAACCGGGGGCAGGGTGTCGCCAGGGCCATCAGTGAATTTATTGACCCAAGCTTGTGCTGGGACGATATTACCTGGCTGAAAAGCATCACGAAATTGCCGATTATCCTGAAAGGCGTCGGCTGTGGACTAGACGCTGTCATGGCCTGCGAAATCGGATGCGCCGGCGTCGTTCTATCAAATCACGGCGGCCGCCAATTAGATACTGCTCGGTCTGGAATTGAAATATTGCCGGAAGCGATCGATGCCCTTAATAAACATGACTCGAAATGGCGGTCGCGTTTTGAGGTGTTTGTGGACGGTGGCATTCGGCGTGCCAGTGATATATTTAAAGCAGTGGCCCTCGGTGCAACCGCTGTTGGAATCGGGCGCCCGGTCCTCTATAGCCTTGCAGCTTACGGCCAGCCCGGAGTTGAAAGAATGTGCTCTCTTTTCAAAGAGGAGCTAACCATGGTGATGCGGTTGATGGGTACCCCGACGATTGCTGATATTACCAAAGATCATGTGCTGTATAGTAATTTAATGACCCATGTACCTGCCCAGGCCCGTGATCATCTGCAGCTTGACACATATGAGCCATTGAGACCAGCCACGAGAATGTAAAAATACAGATAGCGTAATGAGTTTGTTTTGCGCCCTCTGCTGAAGGCGGAGCGTGAGCAGCAGATATTCGAGCCTCATGGACGGACGCTTTTGGAAGGGAAGGAGACGAATCCGAGAATCCGAAGAACGTCCCCAAAACACAGAAGGGAAGGAGACGAATCCGAGAATCCGAAGAACGTCCCCAAGACACGTCCCCAAAACACAACGTCCCCAAAACACAAACACCCCCGATGGTGAGATGGTGACGGTCTCCGAATGGCGAAATGATCAATCCTTTGAACGCGCCATTAACACCGGCACCGATGCGTGATTGGCCACCTTGTCGGGAATGGAGCCGAAGAACCACTGGTGCACAACCCATTCGTTCGACGCTCCGATAATAATGAGATCGTAATCGGCGGCGATGTTGATGATGCCTTTACTGATGTCGCTGTCTATAACGGTGACGATTTCAGCGCTGACGCCCGCATCTTTCAGGGTGTCGCGCACAAATTCTTCGCCAAAGCCTCGATGAAATTGCCGCCTTTCGAGATCAAAGGTAGACACACCTTCTGAATATCCCTGGTCAGCCCTAACCCTCATGGCCGTTATCGTGGCCCCCCATTGCGCAGCCAGTTGTTTGGCTACCGTCAGCCCCAGCTTAGTGTGCGGACCACCGCCGACAGGTACAAGAATCCGTTCAACCTGGCGCAAGCCGTTATCCTTTAGGACCAGAATATTGCAGTCGGCACCTTTGGCCACTCCGGCCACATTGGTGCCCCGCAGACGGGAACCGCGCACATCGCCCCGCCATCCCATCAGAATGATGTCGGTTTGTTCGATGTCAGCAATATTCAGCAGGGCCGATGGTACGCTGTGGGCCACCAGGGCATTGGCTCGGGCGCGAATCCCTTGTTCGGAGGCGTGCCTGGATGCAACATCCAGGAGGGTTTCCTGCTCGCGGCGCATCTGCTCGAATTCCATCCGGCCGGCTTCCAGAGGCGTCTGCCTCGGAAGGCTCACGACGTGGGCCAGATGCAGCCGAGCCCTTCTGGCCTTGGCCAGTGCCGTGCCGACTTGGAGCAGCGCTTCCCCCGTGGCAGGATTGGAAAGGGGCAGGAGGATCACAGGGAAAGCGTCTCTGCGGGACGCCGCATAATCTTCCGCCTTGGCCACAAGCGGCCGGACAACTTTTTCCTGCCACAGATCATTGGATACCCCCACAAGTTGCGTATGTCGGCGCAAAAAAAGGACATACCAGATCAAGGTACAGGCAATGATGCCCAGCCCGATCATGATCGTCGGCCGGCTCGTGATGCCCATCACAAACAGGCAGCCCAGCAACCCCAGGATGGGTACCGCCGGGTATAGCGGGGTCTTAAAGCTGGGCTTGTACCAGTCCAATTCCGCATGCCGCATGACCATGCAGGCCAGAGAGATGAACGCATAGAGCAAAAGGCTCAGAAATGCGCCCACCTCTGCAATCAGTTCAAGATGGGTGCCTAAGATTACCAGCAGGAACATGGTCAATCCGCCGGTTATTAAAATGGATCGGTACGGCGTTCTGAATCGACCATGGACCTTATTGAACCAGTCGGGCATAAGGCGATCTCTTCCCATCGCGAAGCAGATCCGCGAGGCGGCCATAATGCTGGCATTGGCCGAGGATACGGTGGCGAATATGCCACCGAGCAAAATTATATAATAGCCCGTCTTCCCCATCAGCATTCCGGCCATTTCCATGAGGATCGTCTCGCTGGCCATGTTGGGATCGTCGTAGCGGAGCAATCCGACAACGCAGATTTCTACCAGGCAATACACCACGGTCACAACGACTACCGAACCAACCACTGCTATCGGCAGATTGCGGTGCGGGTTTTTTATCTCCTCTGAAACCGCGGCAATCTCAGCAAAACCCATGAATGTTACAAACAGAACAGGCGTCACCACCAAAAATCCCGAAATGCCGATCTCGGGGGGAATCAAAGGACGCAGATTCTCCACATCAACATCGACCACGGCGCGCACGAAAAACACAGTGAGCGCAATGAGGAGCCCGCCGACGATGACGTTCTGGGTTCCCCCGGTCTCTTTGGCGCCGATGAAATTGAGCCCTGTGAGCAAACCCGTCATCGTCAGGGCCAGCCACACGTGGGATATAGACAAAACATCCGCCACATAGTATCCGAAACCGATCATATAGAAAGCCGAGGCGAATATTAGGCTCAGCCACAAACACCACCCCATTACGGTACCCATCATGGGACCAAAGGCTCTCACAATAAACAGGTAGCCGCCCCCGGACAAAGGCATGCCGGTGGATAGCTCGGACATGCAGAACGCGATCAAGACAGCCACCAGGCCGCAGAGGGCAAACGCGAGCACTACGATCGGTCCGGCCTTGGCTGCTGCAATTCCCGGCAGCACAAAGATGCCTGCGCAGACCATTGTGCCGATGCCAATCGACATCGCGGCCCCGAGCCCAAGCTCACGCGCCAGTTCTGCACCGCTGTCGGCGTCCGGAATATTTTCTTTTAGGTTTTCATCCATTTTTCAAAGCTTCTCCCTGCTAAAAAAAAGAGACTATATTTTGCCAAGCCTGCCACAATTCGCCATCAAGACAATCGCGTGCACTAACCGCATATCCAAAAGCAAAGACCCCACCTCCAGATCTGGAAGCGGGGCCTCGTCATCCATGCATATGCCTATCCTTGGTTAAAGGTTAAAGCACTTTCCATTGAGTAGCAGCATATTGTCAAATTTTGTTTAAAAAATCAATACTTTCGGTATGAGATAATATTGGACATAATTTCAATTGGTTGGCAGGAATTAGAAGGTAGGGCACTCGACCTCTCTACCTGATACCATCCGGAGGGCAGCAAATATTCGAGGCTCTTGGAAGGAAGCTTTTGAAAGGGGAGGGGACGAACCGAGAATGTCGCCAATATCCCTCCCTAACAAATATTGTTGCGTTGCCTATCTGTGAAAAATGCCCGAAAATTTCTCAAGTTCTCTGGCATGTTTCTTTCTCGAGTTGTGGCAGTTGCGACAAAGCTTGCGCGGTGGTTCCTTATTTTTCTTATCTTGACAACTGTCACGTGACAGATTACACTCAAAGCGATGATTAAAACATTTGCGGATAAACATAGCCAGGAGGTTTATGCCAAAGGCGAGTCTAAACGGAATGCGCCTGATATTCTTAAAAGGGCTATTCGTCGTCTGGAATATATAGATTTGGCAACTTGGCTGGAAGATTTGAAGGTGCCGCCCAGCAACAGGCTGCATTCGCTCAAAGGCGGTCGCAAAGGGCAATACGCCATCTCGATCCATTCCCACTGGCGGATATGCTTCAGATTTGTTGATGGCGATGCCTATGATGTCGAAATAACGGATTATCACCGAGAGGCGGACGATGAGCATTAAAAATACGAAACAGCGTGAAATAGCACCCACTCATCCCGGTGAGATGCTTAAAGAAGATTTCATGCCGGATTTTAACCTAACGACCGCCGGACTTACACAAAAAATAGGTGTCTCTCGGCAAACGGTCAACGAACTCCTACTGGAGCGCAGGGCGGTATCTCCTGCCATGGCATTGAGGCTGTCCAAACTGTTTGGAAACACCCCGGAGTTCTGGTTAAATGCCCAACGTGCGGTAGATCTCTGGAATGCTAAAAGGGATAATAAACTTGAGATCGAGAAAATTAAGCCGCTTGAGGCTGCCTAAGGAGCAGCTAATTTGGGCAAATGCGCAGACTTTAGTAAAACAGCCGAAAGTCAGATAGAAGCACCAATACGCCAAAGGAGAAGGTATGAAAATTACCACATTTAGCAAAAGCATTATACCCTTTCGTCAGGGCGATGCCAAAAAAGTCGGGCAGGACTGTTACTATGCGGATATGATTGTATGGCTAAACGGCGATCGGATTGAATTGGGTAACAATGTCGGGTTCAATTACGGGTGCTTTGTCAACGGTTTTGGAGGTCTGATCATCGAAGACGGATGCAGGTTCGGACCCTATACTATGATTCATACCGCCAACCACATCGTGGATAATGTGGATGCCGGCATCGACGGCCAGGGATGGATCAAAAAGCCGGTCCATATCGAGAAGGAAGTCGGCGTAACCATGGGGGTTATCATCCTTCCCGGTGTGCGAATCGGCGAAGGCAGTTTAATTGGCGCAGGCAGCGTTGTGGCAAAAGATATTCCACCGTACAGCATCGCGGTGGGCAATCCGTGCAAACCCATCAAATCCAGGAAATAGAGATTGAAGATTCTCTTTGTTCAACCTCAGCCCTGTATTCGAGCCCTCAAATATGCCGAGGGATTCAGCAGCATGTATCCGGACATCCGCCTTTTTTTCGCCTATTCCGGCAAGACGCTCTCCGAGCTTTACGGTCACGGTGATGAATATTTTGATGCCTGGATTCCTTTGGGAGACAATCCAGCCGACCAACTGAAAGAAATTGTGGCCGCCCATGACATCGACCTTATCCATTCACACAATGCTCCTGATACACTGACCAATCTTTGCATCGATCTGTTCAGAGAGAACATTCCCATAGTGCACGACATCCATGATCTGATGAGCATTCGGCAAACGGTTTATGAAGATGGAGTGGACAGGTCGCTCGATCATACCCAACAGTTCAATCAAGAGCGCAAAGCCATCGAGTTCAGCAATGCAGTGATAGCCGTTTCGGATGTAATTCTCGAACAGGTTCGTCAGCAGGGGCATCGTCTGCCCGAAATCAGCCATATCCATCCCAATTACATCCCCAGGCGCTTTATTCCGGAGCTTTCCAAGGAGTTGCACTGCAAACCCGCCGGAAGACCCATGCGGATCGTATACGAGGGCTTTGTCAGCAATAACAACGGCCATTATGATCTTCGAGCTATCTTCCGGTTATTGGCAGCCGAGGGGATGGAGGTGCACGTTTATCCCTCGCGCGACAATCCGAGTTATCAAGCTTTAGGCGACCTCGAAACAAACATCATCTATCATCAAAGCCTATGTCCGCAAGCATTGTTTCGGGAGATGACGCAGTATGATTTCGGCTGGGCCGGATTCAACACCACCTTAAACCACATTCATCTGGATACCGTGCTCCCGAATAAGCTGTTCGAGTACATTGCCTGCGGTTTGCCGGTCATCGGTTTCCCACATAAAGCGCTAAAAAATTTCTTGGAAACAAATCGCCTGGGTATTGTGGTTGACAAAATAGAAGGGCTGCAGGCGCGTCTGCGAACAACCGAAATGAAAATAGTACGCGCAAATGTATTAAAGTGTCGTGGCGATTTTACGATGGAAGCAAACATCCCCTTGGTCATAAACATTTATAAGAAGTTATGTGGATGTGTAGCTGGATGAAGTGCTGATGGATCGAGACAAGGCAAACTAAGGGGTCAAGGATGAAGGCTCGACCTTTATGTTTTCGCATCCTTTTCTTCGCGCTCTTCTTTCTTGCGGGCTGTGTTTCAAATCCAGTCCCTGGTGGGTGGGAAATCCTCGAGGCTAATGGCAGAGCGCTTTTGAAAGGGGGCAAATCCGATAATCCGGGGAGTCCCGGTTGCCCTGTAGACCGGCAATCTTGTAAGGAGCGAATTTTATTACTCAAATAAGTTGACATTTTCCGCTCACCACTTATCTTTTTCAGAATTGATAATTTTTCATAAGGGACTGAAAAAATGCGAAAAAAATACATGGTATTTGCCGGTTTGAGTATTGCAGCAGTATTTTTGCTTTTATACGGTTTTAATTATGGAGAAACACATCAAATTGTAAGAGTTAAACAACCATCTGATGCTAAGTTGAACCAAAAAGCAAAATTGGCGCAGCTTACTAAAAAAGATGATATGGTCGCTGCTATTTTAATTATGCCAAAATCCTATCTGCCGGCACTGAAACGGTTTTCAAAATCCAAAATGGCTAGGAATATTACCATTCTGCGCGCTCAATTAGAAATGCAAGACGAGAAAATGACGGCTGTGCATCAAAATAGCTTTAGCAAACAGCACACTTTCGAAAATTCGACCGCGATCAACACTTCTGATAAAGTCAAAGACATCAGGGCAGATGATCCGATGCAGGCTGAAAAACCAATTTTGGCAACCGGGTTTCTGTATCTACTGGCGAGTGCGCAAAAAGCCAGACCATTAAACTAGCGTCTAAAGTGAGCAACGAAAAGCGCTGAAGGTGACCGCTACGGAACATCCTATAGAATTCTTGTCAGAAGATAATTAAAAACAAGCTATATAATATAAATTTGCTTTTCTAATCGATCTTTACTTCCAACTTCTTATCTTATCCGATCTGCTGGGCTGCACGCCGGCAGGACTGTCTCACTCCGGATTCCGCTATGCCGAACTGCAGACCTTTTCCCTTGATAATGGTTGTCCCTCAGGCCCAAACTTCGGCAGGAAGATAAAATATGAAAATAAAATGGTTGGCCCATGCTTCATTTCTTATTGAGGGCGACGGTCTAAGGATCATTACAGATCCTTATGAACCCAATGAGATCATAAATTTAAGCCCCATCACCGAAGCAGCTGATATTGTCATTCGAAGTTCAAATGACGATGAAGCCCACTGCTATGTAGACAGCATCCCCAACGGATTTGAATTGGTAACGGCTACAGAGATTGTAAACACTGGAACCACGGTGAAAGGCTTAAAGATCGATGCCGTCTGGTCCCAGGAAAGCCTTGTCCATAAAGACGTCGCCAGGGATAATGCCATGTACCGTTTTTCTCTGGAAGGCATCAATATTGCGCATATGGGTGATGTCGGCAATCCGCTCACCAATTCCCAATTGGAGGCATTGGCCGATACGGACATCCTATTGGCACTGACCGGTGGTCCGCCCACCATTGAGTTGAAAGACCTGCTTAAAGTGATCGAAATCGTCAAGCCAAAGGTCGTTATCCCGATGCACTATCGTATTCCCGGACCCAGATTTTTCATGCTGCCTGTCACGGATTTTACGGCCTGTTATCCAGAACAGATAGTAGCGTGGTCGGACAGCAGCGAAGTTGATTATAACAAGGACTCGCTGCCAGATGAGACGCGTATTTTGGTCTTAAAGCCAACCCTTTCCAAGGATGAAAAAAGATGACCCCACTTTTTGAAAACCCACTGAAGAAATCGCTGAGAAAAGGCCGAAAAGCCTCTGGTGCCTGGCTTCAACTTGCCAGTCCCCTGACAGCAGAAATCCTGAGTCAGGCCGGATTCGATTGTCTGATAATCGACATGGAACACGGCCCCGGTGATATTATGGCGCTTGTAGCGCAGTTGCAGGCGATGAATGGGACCGGGTGCGTGCCTCTGGTTCGCACCCCGTGGAATGACTTTGTCGTGGTCAAGCGTATTTTGGATGCCGGCGCTTTTGGTATCCTGTTCCCTTTTATCAATACCCGAGCCGAGGCCAAGGCGGCGGTGCAGTCCTGCAAATACCCACCGGAAGGAATCCGGGGTGCAGCCAGGAGTCCGCGGGCTGCTGGTTACGGTAAGAATACAGGAGAATATCTGTCACATGCAAATGACCAGATATTGATTCTAACAGCCGTTGAAACTACGGAGGCTCTAGCCAACCTTGACGAAATATTAAATGTACCAGGAGTGGATGGTGTTTTCCTCGGTCCGATGGATTTATCCACTTCGATGGGACACATGGGCAATCCCTCACACCCCGATGTGCAGGAGGCTATTGAAGCCATTGAGCGCAAGACCCTGGGAACAGGTAAAATTTTATCAACTATCACCGAAAGCTGGGAGCAAGCGTAGATTCTCTACAAAAAGGGCTACCAGATGATTACACTAATGGCCGATGGGACGGCGCTTGGAAAAATGGCCCTGGATTTAGTGGGCCGGTTCAAAAAAGCTTATCCCGTTTAAATATATTACACTCAGCCGGCGATGTTTCGTTTCGTCGCTATCGAAATTGCTCTCATCCTGATTTCTCGCATCCACTCGATTCCTCTGCGTCCTCGATTCCACCCCGAATTAATGAACTCCCAATATCCAGCCTTCGACTTTTGCCAGGTTCCGCTCCGCAGGATTCAGGGGCGATTGGAGAAAATCTTCGAGTTCTCCGCTACGATCCGCTCGCCGCATCCATTCCGCTGCCGTGTACGCGTCATGCTGATCACCGGTTCGTCCCTCGCGCGGGAAATGGCTGCGCCACAGCGCCGGATACACTTCCGCCACAACTGATCGTTGCGGCGCAATCTCCCAGCCATCGAACGGCCAGAAATGGACCCTGTCGCCAACTTGCTTTAATAGATAACGGAGCCACGGCAGTCCGGCATGAGTGGATTTGGCCACAGAACCCGGTACGTCGAAATGGAATACAGATTTGGCGCCGCCGGCGCGCACATCCGTCAACCGGCGCCAGCGTGTGTTGCCCATTCTTTCGGCGCCCATGCCGCAAATCCCGTCACGCACAAAATCCACATATGTATGATCCTCGTCGGTCGGCCAGTGTTGATGAAAATCTTCAAGAAATCCCGGCCAATGGGGTTCCAGCAGATGGACCTCGAAATAACGCAGCGGGAACGAAAATCCGTGATCGATCCCGACAATGGTCGGCCGGTCTTCGGATAGCAGATCAACGAGCCACCGGGCGATACCCCGGCGCGTCCAATATTTGCGTGGGCTGGGCGGTGGCGGCACCTCGGCCGAAGCCGATGCCCGATTTCCCATGTAGATTCGCAATCCCTTTAAACTTGACGTTGGGGTTTCGGCGCCGGAATAATCAATGCCGACGTAGCGTGTAAAGAGTGGAAAACGGAGAACGCTCATACTTCACCTTTCACTTTCGAGGCACCGTTGAGGCAGCAGGGCTCAAGTTTCTTCTTTTTGGAACATTCATGGCCGCGTGGACTGGATATGTCAAGGTTTTCCTTTGCTGAGATTATATTCTTTTCTCATTGTTTGCTCCTATGGAAATGACGATCCAGCTCGCAGTTCATGGCTGAATTGTGTGTACAAACAGAGTACAAGTCAAGTATTTCCAGATTCAACGTCTTATCATCAGTTTCTCATGGATTGGGCGCGACAGGGGAAACCGCGGAGGGCGGGCGGCAAATAGTCCATGGGCACGGATGGAAGATTTTGGAAGAGGACAAATCCGTAAATCCGAGAATGTCCCTCCTGCCCGTATTTACAAACCCAAACAAAAACATTGACATATGCATATATTATATGCATACTGTTTATTATGAAAATTAGATGGGATCCTAAAAAAGCCGAGGCCAATTTTCGAAAACATAATATTCGGTTCTCTGATGCAGAATCGGTTTTGTTTGATCCAATGACCCTGACCATAGAGGACCAAATCGTCGACCAGGAACAACGCTTATTATCAGTTGGTTCTGACGCGATAGGCCGGGTCTTGGTTATCGTCTATACATATCGTGATGACACGATTCGAATTATCTCAGCCCGAAAAGCAACACCAAAAGAGAGAAAAAATTATGAAAAAGGAATATGATTTTAGTAAAGGTAAAAGGGGCCAGATAGTTAAGCCAAAAGGCAAGACTCGAATTACCATTTATCTGGATAATGACGTAATTGAAAAATTTCGTGAACGATCCGATGCCGCTGGTTATGGATATCAAACGATGATAAATGAAGCGCTCAGGGAATACCTCAGCAAAAAGGAGGGGCCTGTAACAGCAGCTGCGATCCGTCAAGTTGTCCGGGAAGAGTTAGAGCGGGCTGCGCAGAATTAGAAGCCACAAACTCCTTTGACCCGATGATGCCGGAATCCGTGAGAAAGAGCATGCGGTGGCGAAAACGGCTGACTCGGCTGATTTCAAAGTCCTTTTTGTGCTCTTTAGCAACCACTTTGGGATCGATGACCTGCGCCTGCATCTTGTCAGGGCGGTTTAGGGCCTCGGCGTAATATACACCTTATGGTAAGAACTTTAAAACCTTAAAACGTCCCACATATTCTGTTTAAGGTGTATCCCTTTTCCAATTTTTCATCGACTGTCGCAGTTTAAACGAAAGCTGCGATTCATCCAGATCGACATCTCCATAGGTAAGAAATGTGTCTTTGGCCACCGGTCGGACAACACGTGCGCCGCCCGTCAGGCCCATCGGCAGATATGCGTGTTCAATGCTGTCTGCAGCGCGCACAAGCTTTCCGAAAACGGTGCAACCGCCTTCTCCGTCCAGAATCTCGCCCGGGCTCAGATCCTTTTTAGCCACAGCGGCCACATCAGCATTAAACTTGAGGGAGGAGCCGGTCGGTTCCCCGCGCAGGACAGCCGAGGCGACACTAATTCCCAGTTCAAGTCCAATAAAATGATACGGTCGATACAAGGCGGCAAACCTGCCGGTTTCGTCGGTCTTGAGGCCGTATTCTGAAAAGCAGCGCTGTACATACGCTGAAGGTGCCTCCAGCACGACATACACGCCCCAGCGCAGGTCATTTTCAACCGGGGTGCCGTCCCGCTGCTCACTGGCGACGACTTCGACTGTACCTGAGCTCTCGAGTAGACCACCGGCGGCGGCCGGCTTCAGGACCTGCTGAAGCTCCCCGGTGCCAACCGGCGGGAACTGCAAACCCGACCGCTGAGGAATCAGCTCGCAGGCATTGGCCACGGCGCACATCTCTATTGCCGACTTGGTGCCGTCGAGAAAGGAATTAAACATCTGGGCATTGTAATCCCCTGAAGCCACCTGTTCGGGAGAAAAACCGTAATATGTCCAGACGGTTTCCGGTGTTGAATAATGGTATTCGGGCTGGTAGCGGGTACCCTTGCCGGCACACACAACTTGCAGACCCGCCGTGCGGGCCCAATCCACCTGCTCGGAAATCAGGGCCGGTTGATCGCCATATGCCATGGAATAGACACATCCGGCCGCGTCCGCTCGTTGTCTTAGAATGGGGCCTAACAGGCAATCCGCTTCGACGTTGACCATGACAACGTGCCTGCCGCATTCAAAAGCTTTAAGGGCATGGGCAGTGCCGGCTTCCGGAATGCCGGTGATTTCAAGTACGATATCCAGTTCAGCTTCGATAAGCGCGATGGCATCCGGTGTAATTGCCATGCGCCCGCCACGGGCAGTATCATTGATGACGCCGGAAGTTTCCGCAAAGGCCAGCTGATTATCTGCCCAGCCGGTCTTCAGACAGGCTTGGCGGGCTTTTTCAGGATCGATATCGGCAACGCCCACAATCTGAAATCCCGGCGTCATAAAAGCCTGGGATAGAAACATGGACGCAAACTTACCGGCGCCGACAACACCGATCCTGACAGGCTGTCCGTCGGCAGCCCTTTTAGAGAGCAGCGTATAGAAGTTCATTGCACCTCCTCCTATGCCGGGGCATAAGTGTTTTTGACAAAAAGCATTCTTGCACGAAGGGTGGGCGGGCAGAGACGGTTCTCAACCGTATATCCAAAAGCAAAAACCCCACCTCCAGGTCCGGAAGCGGGGCCTCGTCACCCATGCATATGCCTTTACTTGGTTAGAGGTTAAAGCACTTTTCCATTGAATGGCAGCATGTTGCCAAATTATGTTTACAAAATCAATAATTTTGGTGACAGATGATATTGAAAATAATTTCAATCGGCTGTTAGGAATTACAGGGTAGGGCGATTGATCCCACGACCTGATACCAGTTGGATGGTAATTATCTGTGGGTCAAGATTCCCCACGAGCGTCCCCGAGGTTCTTTTTTTTCTTCAAGACCGGTGTCAAATCCTGATCGGATTTATTTCTTTTTCAATTTAGCCCCTCGCAGAACATGGCGTTTGTGGGCCGAAAGCACCGCTTTGCGCATGCGCACGGAATGAGGGGTGACCTCCACCAGTTCGCCCTCGCGGATAAAGCTGATGGCCTGCTCCAGGGTCAGCGGTCTGATGGGAGACAGGATGACGCTGTCGTCTTTGCCGGCCGCCCGAATGTTTGTCAGCTTTTTCTCCTTGCTGGGATTGACGTCGATATCCTGGCTGCGGTTGTGTTCACCAACAATCATGCCCTCATAAAATGAGTCGCCGGGCCTCACAAAAAGCCGTCCGCGAGGCTCCAGATTAAAAAGGGCATAAGCGACAGCCTTGCCGGTGCGGTCGGCCACAATAGAGCCGGTAAACCGGCTGGGGCACTCGCCCCGGAAGGGGCCATAGCCGTCGAACAGCGAATGCATAATCCCCGTCCCCCGGGTGTCGGTCAGAAACTCATCGCGGTATCCGATCAGCGTGCGGGCCGGCACCGAAAACTCGACGCGCACCCGGCCCTTGCCGTTGTTGATCAGGTTGGTCATTTTGCCCTTGCGCAGCGCAAGCTTTTCCGTCACAACCCCCAGAAAGCGTTCTTCGCAGTCGATCAGCAGCAGCTCTAAAGGCTCGTTTTTTTCACCGTCTTCATAACGGAAAATCACCTGGGGTCTTCCCACGCAGAATTCGTAGCCTTCACGGCGCATTGTCTCGATCAGGATGGCCAGCTGAAATTCCCCTCGGCCCTTGACCAGGAGGCTGTCTTGTTCCTGGGTGTCGGCGATTTCGACGGCCACATTGACCAGGGTCTCCCTCTGCAAACGCTCCCGGATGCGGCTGAACTGAATGATTTGACCTTCCCGACCCCCGAACGGCGAATTGTTGAAGCTGAATTTGATGGACACCGTGGGTTCATCCACAGTGATGCGCGGCAGCGCCAACGGTGCCTGCTGATTGCAGATCGTGTCACCGATTTTGACGTCGTCGATGCCGGCCAAAACGACAATGTCCCCGGACTGCACTTCGTTGGTGTCCCTGAGCTGCATGCCTTCATAAACCTGAAGTTTCGTCACCTTGAGCGGCCGGATTTTTCCGCTTTCGGCCAGGCACGCCAGGTTGTCGTTCGACCGGGCCGTGCCATTGAAGATTTTCCCGACAGCCAGCCGTCCCAGATAATCCGAATAGCCCAGGTCCGAAACCAGCATTTGAAACGGTGCCCCGGGATCATGGGACGGCCCGGGGATCACATCGATGATGGTGTCAAAAAGCACCTGCAGGTCCCGGCCCTGCTCATCTAAAGTCTTGACGGCGATGCCATCGCGGCCGACGGCGTAAAGCAGGGGAAATTCAAGCTGTTCCTCATTGGCATCCATGTCGATCAACAGGTCGTAGATCTCATCGAGGACTTGTTCGGGCCGGGCATCTTTGCGGTCGATTTTATTGATGACCACCATAATCTTCAGGCCTGCCTCCAGGGCCTTTTCAAGAACAAACCGGGTTTGAGGCAGCGGGCCTTCCGAGGCATCCACCAGCAGGATAGCGCCGTCGGCCATGGACAGGGCCCGCTCGACTTCGCCGCCAAAATCCGCATGGCCCGGTGTGTCGATGATATTGATACGGACACCATTCCACCGGACAGAGCAATTTTTGGCTGCAATGGTAATGCCGCGTTCTTTTTCCAGCTCGAGGGAGTCCATCAATCGCTCATCAACCGCCTGGCCGGCTCTGAACAGGCCGCTTTGCCGGAACATGGCATCCACGAGCGTGGTTTTGCCGTGATCGACATGGGCGATGATGGCGATGTTTCGCAGGTTTTGATTTGTCGATAAATGCGGCACCGTAAATATGTCCTCAATCAGATTCTTATCCGATACAGATCGGAAGGTGCAATATAACCATCCGCGACCGGATTACAAGTGATCCCAAGATCTAAAAAGGGACAACGGACACCGAATCTACACCTACATATAATCTGTCTCGTGCAAAGGCGCAAAACGCGCAAAGTGGATATTCGATGGGTGGATGGATTGGATTTGGGATGGCTCAGTATGCAATAGAGCGTGTGAATTCGTTTGTAATTGGTGCTGCGCATCCGTATCCAGATTATAGCTGGGAAAATTTTAAACATGTCACTGCCTATGATCACGACAGTTTTATTGTAGCTCTGGAAAAAGTATTAGAGGAACAAATATCAGGCGAAGTGCGTCGAATTGTATTAGATAACAATCTTGAGGCTCTTGTTGCTGCTGCTCGAAACAGACCATCCTTAGAATCTGCTCTTCCGAAAATGAAGAATCCCAGTCTGCTTTTCGTAGGGGAAGAGGATTCAAGGCACAAGGCAGTTTATAATTGTGCAACCCAACTTGATGATGCAAAATTTGTTTCATTTCCTTCTCTTACTCACGTTGACTGCTTTCTCAGGAGTGATTTAGTTTCTCCCCTGGTTGCAGATTTTTTGAACGCTTCTCCCTAAAGAATTATTATTAAGCATAGCGATAGACCCTCAAGTTGTCCCAACTGAATATCACGACAGACTCGAAATCGAGATGGTCTCAGCGAAGATCTATTAGCGACTGTCAAATTCGAATATCTGTCCACCTTACACTCACAATTAGCGGATTAACATGAGCGGGCAGGAAATACCCGAGGCTCATGGAAGGACGCTTTTGGAAAGAGGAGGCAAGTCCGAGAACCCGAAGAACCCTATGTTCTCCCCATAAATTGCTTTAACGGGCTTTATTGTACAGCCCGCAGCTCCTCCCTTATCACACGTCGCAGAGTTTCTTCATTCATCGGCTCCTGTCTTTTAGCCAGGTATTCCCGTAGAGCGTCATTGATCATGATTCGGGCAACAGCCCGTTAACGGTTTGTTGCTGGAATCGACATTTTTAGAGCGCCAGCGATAATGAATGCTTCTTATTTCATGAATGGAATTTTACTCACGCTCAGCCGGTGATCTTGGCCTGATGGTATGCTAAATTCTTCTCCTG
>Ga0209671_1000358_pt1 | contig 28615 bp, 18 predicted proteins | sample WorMetHERISLAND2_2_FD_187401 | JGI IMG/M metagenome (GOLD analysis project Ga0209671, IMG submission 187401) | Marine gutless worms symbiont microbial communities from Max Planck institute for Marine Microbiology, Germany - Olavius geniculatus... | ecosystem: Host-associated > Annelida >...
GGCTTTTTTCCTAATAAATATTTTAAGTCCATTTCCCTAAAATTATTTATCTTTCGGACATAAATAATAAATATTTTAAATTCATATCTTTCGTTAAATAGGTCATCAAGCGTCGCCTTTTAGCGTGGTATAAAGCCACATTTACGTGCTGTCGGAGCTCCCTACAAATGCGTTATGTAAAAATTGCTATAAAATACGTTATGTTATAACAATGGCAGTCACGTGATAGGCAGCCTAAGCACTGTGGCCTAAGCCCTTTTGGCTGGCTTCGGCAGTATAAAAGGCGAAGCGCAGTTATAACTGTTCAGTCTGACTAAGCGCTCGGACAGACGACATCGACTGACAAGTTGCTGAGCCTTCGCCTTTCTAAAACAAGCCACGAAAACCAATCAAGCAATTCTTCGTTTAAACAAACCCACTGTTTGATAATATATTAACTATATTTCTGTCAATTCACGGTCATTTCACTACGAACTTTCAGTCGGCAACTCTCGTTTAACACGAACTCATTACCAGCATGGGAAATCGCCCATCTTCCGGGACCGAAAGTACCCATGTCACTGAGATCTTACAATCACCTAAAACGAAAGACGAAGCGAAAATAGCGGGTGATAACATAACATAAAGCCTGTTTTGTTGCCATATGTCGATTGCATACCGTAATCGTAATTCGTAAGTCGTAACATCTCTAATTTTCTACCGCGATCAAACTATTTATTTTGCAGAGGGCTTGTTCAAGTTCTTGGTGTTATTTGGCTATTATCGTGAAAAATATTGAATAAAAAAGCGATTTAGGTCCTGTGGCATTTTGGTTTTTATATCGAAAAAGCGCTACTGCTTAATGTAATACTTTTCATTGGTTGTTTATGTTGTACATGACACTGCTGATGTTTTTTCCGGTACTGCTGCATGATGGCATTGCAGAGACTGCCGCGCAGCCGATATTTTTATTTCGCGCATTAGCACGATATTCAGTACTTCGGTGTAGTAGTGTTCATAGGTATCTGCAAAACTGGTTTTTGGACTAGTAGACACAGCAAAGCATTGCTATATATGGTATGGTTATTGGTTCCATGTGAAGGAGTATCCAACACATAAAGACTGTTTTAGAGGAAATCTACTATGCCTAGACCTGTCATCAGCTCAAGCCGTGTTTTTGGTCTAGCAAAAAAGCTATGGACCCTACATTCACCAAATTTTCAGGTTTTGTAGGGAAGGTCAAGGGCTAGCAGTCTGTGAAATTTTGGGGGAATCTGACAAACGTGGGTTGTGAAGGACAGGAGAAGGAAATTTTCAACCCCTCATATCTCCCCCATTAGGGGAGATGGGGGCATGAAAATTTTTGTCGCAGATGGGGCACTACCGGACCCGAACACAAGTAAAATTTCAGACTCCAAAATGTGCGGTGGGGGAGAAATGTTTTAAAAATTTCTTCTTTTTCTAGGGGTTTAATGCGCCGTGCAGCAGATCTCAGAAACTGTAGATGATATCAATTCGCTTTTTGTGCCAGGCTGTTGGCTATAGGTTGGTAATGTTAATGCGGGGGTAAAAATTTTAAACATTGGGTCCATTTTTTTAAAAAATCACCCTCCCACCAAATGTAACCCAATTTTTGACAAAAGTTTTCAAAAAGGAAGTGTCTATGATCATGAATTCGACCAAAATTTTCTAAAAAAATTGTCATTAATTCAGGGGATGGCCCAGAAAGTTCTATGTGTGTATGCGGACCAATGTTCAGGGTCTTTACCACATTCAATCAAGATACCTACCGTACCGCCTCCACACTTAAATTTTTGGGAGGTCAAAATTTTTGCCATGTTTTTACTTTTTGCTCAACAATATTTAAATCCATTTTTTTTTAGATAGGTGAAAGATCGACGAAACGATATTTTAACACGAGAGAGTATTCATAGCCCTTTCCAATGACATATAGACTTATGGGGTAGTTAAAATACATCAATTGGGGGTTCTGAGCCCCTAAAGTGTCCCACTGTAGGTGATATTTTTGATTTAGACAATTTTATGCCATCTGGTGAACTCAGTTGTAAACTTACGGCCCCGACGTCGATACCAGATGATAGGCCAAACCAAGGTAAACAATGTTTGTCCCCGACCCTTTTTCCCTAGGGGTCACCCTTTAGGGGCTAGAGCCAAAAACCCTCTTTTTGGCCGGTTTGTCACGAAAATAAACTAAGTCCAGTCAAGTGACTTTGATAGCTAAAAAAATTTTCAACAAATAATTATGTCTCAGACAATTTGTTTTGATGTAGTATGTCTAGAAATTGTGATTCTGTGCCATGCATTTTCGGGACACAAACCACCTGTCAGGGCGGCTGATTTTGGCACGAAATGTCTACTTTGGTGCCACTTAGCGACCTCAGTTACAATGCCGTCAGGCCCATTTTCCGCATTTTTGTACACAATGGCTCAGTGAAGAAAACTGCCAAGTTTCAGCTTTCTACCTAATTCAGGTCAAATTTGGTGTGCGGTTCAAAATGGTGAAAAGTCCAATTTGCCCGACCATTGCGAAGGCTGAGAACTTCGCCGGCATGCAGCTGCAGTTTGACTGGACCAATCTTTATGAATTTTTCATAAGATATTCTGTTGTCGATTCCTGCTCTGCAGTTTGGGTAACACCCTACCTCACCCCCCCAATTCTTTTTTTTGAGGGTGGGGTAAAATCTGATTTTTTGACTGCCATTTCTAGCCACCTCACATCGAAACTTAGCACCGATGTCTTGTACCTGCTTTCTGTTTGAGGTCGGCGTTATCTCCCCCACGCTCAACTCCGAACATGCTGAGTGTTATATATGGTGTATGTATGTGCTGTAGAAGATGGCTTTACCACGGCCAAGCAGAAAGTCAAAAGATGTGGCATTGGCTGGGCTGCATAATTTAACCCGTCGCAGACCGGGTCTTGCTGGACAACCGGAAGATGTGGAACCAGATGCCATGACACCGCATGCTGGAAGGTAAGCATGGCGTTAAATGTCCGTGCTCACGTACAGTCCGATGTCGGAAAATGTTATTGACCGTGCGAGCGCGCACAGCCATCCACTCAAATTGCAGTTAGGTCTAATTTTTGTGCCTGTGCACAGTCCAAACTTCTGAACTCATTTATATAACATCTTGGGTAGTATTATGTCATCTAAGAACGCACATCTTGGGCGGTTCTTTGGGCGGCAGGCTTTCTTAATAAGCCTAAAAGTTGACATGATTCAAAACTGAAATATCAGCTGACCATATTACTCAGTACTCAAAATTGTTCTAACCAAAACAGTATCAACTAATCAACTATTTCTAGAGTTAGTTTTTTGTACATAATTAACTAATAACAGCAATGTGAACATACAAGCTCCCAAGCAACTCTTTGCTTACACATCTTTGGCATGCGTGTGTGATCTGCGCATGGTAAACAACACTTTTTGACCGCATACGGTAAATATAATCATTGTGAAGGTAATATGTTTTAGCCTGGGCTAAGGTGGCTTGTATATTCTGTCATACTAATACAGTTGAGTTTATTTCACCTTACAGACTGGGAAGCTTTACTGATGTCTGTTTTGACAATGACAATGGCAATGAGTTTATTTCACGCAAAAGATAACCGAATAGCTGAATAACAGTGCAATGGAATGTTCAGTGCAACAGAATGATACCGAAACAACTAGGGTTGTTAACAGTTAACCGTTGGACTGGTTTTGCCTGAATGTGTCAGTTTGGTTAACCGCAATAATAGACATAGACGAGCTGCGCCAGGACTCTAAGCTGAAATCGTCTGCAGTGCTGTAACCCCCGGTCAAGGTCAAGGTAAGGCTTCGAATGAATGGAAGAGACCGTGGATCAGTTGCTAATTAGTGCCAGACAGTGAAGGGTGTTCACCCCACTGGCGGCACTAGTGATACAATGGGTGAGGTAGGCTGTTGGAAAACGTGAGCGGCAGACTATTATTGCATAGGAACTTAAAAGTGAAGCACTGCTATAATATTGTTATCAGAGTCAGCTATCTCTCTGTCCACTGAAGAGTGGGGAGGCATGCAGCAGGAGTGGCAGGGTTGGTTGTTCACCCTGCATCCAGGGTTAGGTGTCAGGTTACAAAATGCTACAGGGTCCACATTTACACTGAGCTGTGGATACAATATTGTTGGTTCAATGTCAGTACTTCGACATTATGTGGTGCATAGCTGGTGCATTTGGGCATAAGAGTCAAGTGCAATGTAATTAGCATACAAGTTCCAAACACACTAGAGGCCTAGCAGTATAGGTTAGTGCTGCTAGTGCTATATAGTTTGCCCTCTCCGCTGGCCACTGAATTTCTGTCTGTCTAGCTGTCTATGTGTAATGAACATGGATGGACGCTGTAGCTCGCCCGCCCGGCCATGTCGGTGGCTGACGCTTTCACGGCCATCTGCCAGTCAGTCCTTAACAACACACACGTGCCATCCCATGCTGTCAAGTTGTCCAGGCCTTGCGCTTTGTGTCATTACGTGGTCTGTCTTGTCTGCTCTCCTAGCAACGCATTGCTTGCTTGCCCACGGTTAACCAGTTAACCGGTCCTTCTGTTGACGGTTAGCTGGTCAAAGTGAATGGTTGGTCTTAACAACCCTAATTTATAACAACACAGTCCGTGAATGCAAAATAACAAGAGTCCATAAGTGCAGAAAAGTAGATAAATGCAAATGATAACAATAATACTCTATAATAAAAAACAGATACAACTGGAGGTACAGGTGGAATTATATAGCTGATTGGTCTTGGACAAATATGTGGTTTATATTCTCCCAAGAAAATGTACAGTTTTGAAACAACTGAAGGAGAAATGACAGATGGACTACCAGCTAACCCAGATGTAATGCTAATATGGGCAATCCATAGTTTGTAGTAGTAAAATTGAGTTGAGTAACTTAGTGAATTTTCGCAGCAAATTATGATGTTGTAGTCAGCTGACTGAGTCTGATGGTGAGATTGAGGCTCCGGAACCCAAATCTGCTGGAAGAGGTAGACCGCCAAAATCTGCTGCTACTGGTGAAACTACCGTGGTAATAAGTGTTTACTAACTGTATTCTGATCTACATTTTTTCCACAACTTTGTGCTGACAGAATGTTATAATTTTTTATGCTGTTACTTTATTTGCTGTTGCTCTTATTTGTAGTTGAATAGTGAATGCCAGGTATTGATTATCATGTTTGTCATTGATAGTAGTTGCCTAGCATATTGCAGCTATTGATGTTATTGTAGAGCTTGACTCTTAGTAAGCTTAGAAATGTTATCATGGTTGTTCTAATCTTTGTCCACCATGTATTTGTTGCATTATAATAGAATCAGTTCCGAATGTTATTTTAATATTGCAAGTATGTCAGATTCTTTACAGGATCAAGGAAATCTAATGAATATGAATAGGGATTATGTTCTGGATTTACTGCATTATTTTGCTTCAGTGCTAGTGGCTATAATATTGGTACGCATTTTAGCTGTCCACCAGTCTGGTTCTGTTCTATGGGCTCATAACGTGAAAACAAAAAGGTGTGTAAAAGAGCCAGAATTTACAAACAGTGGCCTGGACAGGGATAATCAATGTGCCAAGTTTAGCTCAAAAGATTAAAAGTTAGGCAAGTGGCTGCACAATATGTCAGCATTAGGCGTTAGGCCAGCATATTATCTAGTTTTAAACCAGTCATATGATTTCCAAGTGCTCAAGATATTATTATTGTGCCTATGTCTGAAAGTTTTATGGACTCCATAGTTTATGTACTACAGGCAGATATATATTCTGTATTCTTGCTGTCAGCTATAGCATTCAGTGCTGTTAATCTGTACAGAGCACTGGTGGAAAGCGTGGCAGGCGTGGTGGTCGAACAGCACGAGATGCATCAGCAAGGAAGAAAGTTCGCACTGACCCGGGCGATGGAGAGGGTAGCTTGTTCGAGATTGTCAAGTCAGGAAAGACAGCATTAAATGTAGGTCTACAATACATATACACTTGTAAATGTACTGGGCTGTTGTTTTTGTGCCTCTGTTCTGCACTGGCAGCAAGAGCTTGAGGCATGCATTGCATCGTTTTCATATGCATACGGGCGTGTTTTTGGCTTCAGAGTTTCCAGGATAACAACAAACAATGAAAGTTTACAACGAATTGAGTCAGAGGACTAAGACTCAATAGGTCACAGAATTTGGTTGTCTTTGTAGTATATATGCCATGATATGCTCATAAGATTTCCAAAAGTTAACACTGGTGTTTGAATAGTGCTATTTTTTTACTTGTGTTAGTACAAGTGTTAGTGCTTTTGCTTTTTGTTTATGATCTGATATTTTGTAGTTAAAGTTATAGGTTAACTCAAAATGTTGGCTTTTCCGATTTGATTATTTTTGTTACACAGCCATAAGAGTCTAGGTATCGAGGGATAGTAATGTATTGTTGTGTATGTACTGCTGTGTTGCATTATTGTCTGTCAAAAGATATCGAGTGCTGTAGCTTTTCTAAGCCCACAATATACAAGGCATTTTGACGTGACCTATAATGATAACATGCTATGTCTGTCTTGGACTTAACCATTGAATGTTTGCTGAATCTGTCTGATTTGTATCGTATTGCTAGACGGTCGTAGATGAGTGGATTGAGGCATACAAGCAGGACCGGGATGCTGCGCTGCTGGAGCTGATCCAGTTTTTCATTCATTGTTCTGGCTGTCGTGGCCGCATCACACCTAACATGTACCATAACATGGAGCATGCGGACATTATTCGCAAGATGACAGAAGAGTTCGATGAGGTACGTGCACATTGTGCTTCGTGCAGTAATTTCACATCTCTGATGTTGTTATTTGACATTAATAAGAACTGATCTATGTGTCTGAACTGGTGTAATACTCGATCATGATATATTATGTTCTTTTTCTGTTGAGTTGTATACACTTTTTAGTGTTCTTTTGTACAATAAGAAAACTAGTTTATTGTTTGCCTTACAAAGTCATTCATATAGTTTGACTGAGTTCCAGTAATTGTTTTAATCCTACTGTATATTGATGTAACTAAGATATGTGGCCTTTGTCCATTGGCTGAGTTATGTGTTTAATCAGTAGAAAATTTGAAGAGTTTCTGAAATATTGTGGGTAGTATATTTTGTTGCCAATTGCAAATTTAAATGTTGAATTGTTGATATTGCTGTAGGTCTGTTGTTTTGAAAATTTTAGTCCCGCCCCATTTTTTACATTTTGATTTACTGTATAATGTGTTTACAGATATCCTGGCCAAATATTTCAGTTATCACTGATTTATTGCTTGTGACTTGTGAGTAGGATAGTGGTGACTATCCGTTGATAATGACCGGTCCTGCGTACAAGAAGTTCAAGTCGAACTTCTGTGACTTCATCCATGCCCTGGTGCACCAGTGTCAGTACAGCATCATCTATGATCAGTACATGATGGACAATGTCATCTCTCTACTGACTGGTCTCACTGACTCACAAGTCCGTGCATTCAGACACACCAGCACGCTGGCATGTGAGTTTTTTGTAGAAGTGACAGTGTTATAGATACTTTGTCAGCTTTATTTTAATAGCTTCTTCTAGAAATTAAAGCAACCAGACCATTGTTCTGCTATAGTGTCTTATGCATGCAGCCTACGTGCACATGTCAGCCTCAGCTTAGCAAAGCTGCTTGCTATAGATAATACTTTTGCTGTCTTGTGTTCCCAAAAGTTTTCAAAACCATCAAATGATGTTTTTATATTTTTAGTGATTATTGCTGAATAAGCGATATACATTTATTCATTCATTTATTAAACATAACTGATATTGTATTTGTAATAACAAAAGGTATTTTGCAAATAGTTTTTTTTTATTTTTCTGTTGTTTTTACATGCATTTCATTAAACTTTATCTTATCCTAATTGGCTAATGTTCATCAGTAATTGAGGGTCAGCATGAAAGGCCTTCAGCCTGTATAAAATTGAAGTCTTAAGCCAATTTCTACAAGTCTACTCCAGATCTAACATGAAGTAACTCCAAAAGATGATAAATTGTCTGCAGTTATTTGACACTGATAGTTGTGGCATTTAACCTGTAGCTATAGGCCTTTTACCTCCATAGGTTTTCTTTGTTAGACTTGTGGAACCGGGTCAATGATTGAAAATTGGTTGGCGAAATGATACTTGTATATATGCAGTTGCTGGAGTGACGGCCAAAATTTTGCAATGTTCGAGTGCTTGTTGTGCCTGGTTAATGCACTGTAGCAGTACATCATTTGCCCTGTGCAGATGACAGGAGCCATAGAACAAAGTAGATGCAAACATTTCCTGACCGCATGACATAAAAAAGTGCCCAAACCTGGTCTATTGCTTTATGTTGTTAGATTGTCTTTGTTAATATCATATCATTAATTCATTATGGATGTGTATACTATATAGATACTTTGCTAATTGCTATTGTTAGGTTTTTGTGTTGGTTTGTTTTAGTTTTTACTGCTGAATTTTGCTGATAGTACCAGCGCAAGTGATTGCCTGGAAAGACTCATTCTCAAAATGATCTAGAATGTATCGAGCGGGATGTAAACATTCATTCTACAGATGGATCATCATATGTGTTCATTGTTTGCTGTTTACTCAGCAATGAAGCTGATGACTGCTCTGGTGGATGTGGCTCTCAATGTCAGTGTTACTCTGGACCATGTTCAGCGTCAGTATGACTCAGAACGCTCCAAGGCCAAGGGCAAACAGGCGTCCGATCGACTGGAAAACCTGCTTGAGAAACGAAAAGAGGTATTTGGTCACAAAGTCGATTTTCACTGGTGTCACTGCAAAGACTAAAGATTAAAAACATGGCTGAACTAGAAGTTGCTCGTTAGAGTGCATATCTCCACCAATTCGTGTACACAGACGGACAGACAGATGGACACACATACAATGACGGACAGCGACCAATCTCATAATCTCCTCCAATTCGCTTCATTCCATTGGCGGAGATATTCATAGTCATTAGGCTGTCATCAAAAAATCTATTTCATTTTTGTATTTAACCTGTATGTAAGCAGCTTGCTAAAGATGCTAGTTGCAAGTATGTTGAGTCACCATCATGTAACAGTGAAAGAAATTATAAATGATTATTGTCTATTGAGGTGATATTTGTGAATATATGTTGCTGTTAATTGCTGCCATTTTTCGGATTTGATGGCTGCTTGCTCAAGTGTCGCCATTGTGTTTGTCATCATATATAGGCTGAAGAAAATCAGGAAGAAATTCGTCATATGCTGACTTACATATTCAAAGGCGTGTTTGTGCACCGATACAGGTAAATGATTTTAAGTTATGGTTTCGCTCAAGTCTCATGATTCTAGTTAAGTGAGCAGTGCTAACTCCTGAAGGATAGCCATTGAAGTAAGCAAAAGGAAAGCTAAAAGATATGCTTCTGCATTCTTAGATTCTGTGTATCCAAATAGTGTAGTATTGTTGTTGTTCTGGTTATCACCTTGCCATTGTGATCAATGTCATTACCATTTTCATCATAATTTACAGTTAGTACTATTATCGATATTATTATTAGGAATATGGTTAAGCACAATAGGATCACATTTCTGTTGTCGTGAGTACCGGTAACTTTACGGTTTTTAGAAGACATTTGGCAATAGATGGAGAAATGTTTGAGATATTGCTGTTTCAAAAATTAACTTCTTATGCATGTGCTTGATGTTGCTGTGTGTGTGTGTATTTGGCAGGGACTCGCAGGCAGAGATCCGTGCAGTCTGTACCACAGAGATCGGCGTCTGGATGAAGAACTATCCAGGAATGTTTCTTGATGACAGCTATCTCAAGTACATTGGCTGGACACTTTATGACAGAGTATGTCAAGTCTGTGTCGTGCTGTTAATATTAACTTTTATGACTGTGAATAATAACTAAGTTGGTTGCATACGATTTCCTGATTGACAATGATATTGTGACAATGGCACTGTACCAAATTGGTTTCACATTCAAATACATTGTGTGTTTGTATCAGTCTTAGGCATTGGTCATAATTATTACATTTTGGCCCAGCTTTGTCTGTTTTGTCTATTATGTGGCTCGGCCCATTCTATTTCCCTGGCATTAAATCTGTTGGATTTTTATTGCTATTTCTTAAAGTCAAACATTTCATAGCTGACTAATCTTTATTCAACAAATTTATAATCATTTAAAATGGTTATATGACCATTTATTTCAATTAAGTGTATTTTTTTGGCAAACTTGATAATTTGAAAATTTTGATCTTAGAGTGAGGCTTTTGATAATTTAGCCCAATCCTGACTATTGATTTTTCTGGCCAAGCAAGGTCCGTTGATTTGTAACCTTTTATTTTTAATCTGGCTTGGTTCGTTGTGACTGCAGCAATATCTAGGCTCGTGTGCTGTCTAGGTGGTGTACATGTGTGCTAAGGGTTGTCGGTGATCTTACTTGTGTTTCTGTACTGCAGATTGGTGAGGTTCGTCTGTGTTGCCTCAAGTGTCTGCATCCACTGTATGACTCCGAAGAACTTGCACCCAAGCTGGAACTGTTCACCAACCGTTTCAAGGTAGTTAATAGCAAGTGTATAAAACAGGGGAATTGGGTGTGAAATTTTGCATGCTGATAAACAAGTTAACTTTTCACAGCTTAGTGGTACGTAAATTTTTACTTTTATTAAATTCTGTTGTCTCAAATTGTAGTTTTTTTCTTATGCACTATGCAGCGCACAACCTCAGGAAACAAGGAGTCTCTTACACATGTATGTTAGATCTGACATTACATGTAATGTTTCACTGTTTTCTGTCTGATATAGTCGAAATATTTCACTGAACTAACTGCTACAGAACATGATTAAATGTCAATGATTTGCTGAAAATCTGTTTTAGGACCGAATTGTGGAGATGACGCTTGACAAAGAGTATGATGTCTCAGTACAAGCTGTGAAGCTAGTCATCAGCATACTCAAGTAATTTATACTTATTTACCATTTATGCCTTTGTTTTACTGTTCTTCGGGATTTTGATTATTTTGGTAATGGTTTATGTGGCAGTTTTAATGTATTGCGAAACGTAGGTGCATTTATGCTGTTTTTTTTGTGACAGGAAGTGTGTGTGCCTTTAAAGTAGATGCACCAGTAATCCAAACTCGTTCTTACAAACCTCGGATGACTTTTTGAAAGTACCATAGTTCGTGTAAACGAAAATCAGACATATCGGAGGTTTAGATATCGATTTATTGTTATTATTTCAAAGAAGATTCCAGCTGACACAGTGAAGCTGATGGAGAAGGTGATTGCCTGTCAATGTTGAACACAGCTATTGGATCATGTTCATCAAACTGCATGTAAATGTGATCTGGCTTTAGTTTGTTGTCATGACAGTTGATGCCTGCGTTGGAGCATGTACCTACAGTTGGCTTTACTTTGTGCGTACTAGTTTAGGGCTATTTAAATTTTAGGGTGTTGGGGCCATTGTGGAGGCGGCTTTCATGACCATACGATCCAACTGCCATTGTCTCGACTGTTTATGAGGTTGAATTTGTGTGTGCAATGAAGGTGCAACCCATCGGTGCTGACCAACAAAGACTGTGAGAATGTCTATGAGCTGGTCTACTCATCACATCGCGGCGTGGCTCAGGCCGCTGGCGAGTTTCTGAATGCCAAACTGTTTGCACACGAGCTCGACGATGCCACGAAGAATCTGCGGACGCTGAAGGGAAAGAAACGTAGTGAAAACACATCAAGGATCCGAGATCTGATTCAGTTCTTTATCGAAAGTGAAGTACGTGTGATTATGTAGTGTCTTAGTGTTTAAAACCAATAAAAATATAAAATTTCTTTAATAAAACAATTGCCAGACCACAACTGCTCACTCTGAAATAAAACAAGATATTAAAACAATGCTGTGCAAAATTTGGTAAATCAACATGTGTGTGATAAAATTACACCTGTTGAGATCTGGAAGTTGTCTGTTGCATCTTGTGTTCTTTAAATGAAAAGTTTTTCTGCTGGTGTAGGTACACTGCTAGCAAAACGTTCTGCTTCTTTGTTTGTCACTTGTTTGCTGTATGATAGAATCAGTCTGTAGTTTTTGGCTTGACTGACTTTTTAGCCATAGGTCACTGCTGCCTAATTGGCAGTTTTTCGGTCATTTGTTATACCGTGATCGTGGAGAATGCTATACCGAATAACACTAGATGTTCATATTTGAAGATATTTTCACACAAATGTGTTGTTTGCTAATGTTACTGGTAGCTGCATGAGCACGGGTCATATCTAGTCGACAGTTTGTGGGACATCGGTGACATGTTGAAAGACTGGGAATGCATGACTGACTTGTTACTGGAGGAGCCTGGACCTGCTGAGGAGGGTACGGCTTTTTTGTCCGTTCATTCATCATGATTACAGGTCTTGCTTGTCCGTCTGTCTGTCCCTCATATTTGTTTGTCTGTCTCGTACCAGCTAACTTGAAAGTGAAAGGTGTAGAAAAACTGATAATGGTATAACTGTTCCCGAGGTCAGTTAGGGCAGGTGGTGTGCCATTTTTTAGTTTGAGTTCATAGCTGAGGGTTAGGATTTGTCTGATCATGATTTATCAGCTCTGGCTGGTTAATTGGACAAATTGTGTTAGCAGTAGGACAGCATATTTATGCCTCGGCCAATGTAGTTGCCAGAGAGATTATGTTTCTAGGGTGTTCGTGCATTCATGCGTGCATCCCAGACAAACATTGTTAGTATGATACCTCGGGTATTTGTTGACGGAACTCGACCAAACTTTCACCACTAATAGACTTTGGGGCAAGGATGAACGCGTCAAATTTTGGGGTCTACAGGTCAAGGGTTAAGATCACAGTGGGGTCAAATATGTTTCAAACTGCACTTTTCGGCTTTGTCGCATGTTGTGGAGGCGTAATAGTCGATGGAGTCATAGTGACCATTCAGTTTTCTTGTTGTATTATTGTTTTTATAGTGTTATATTTACTCACTGCATGTTTTGTGGTTTGCCTAGTGTGCCATTTATGACTTCGTGTGGCCATGGTTTGTTATGGTCTACCACAATTTTTGCGGAAATTGGCCGAGTACTTTGCAGTTGGCGCTGATTGTCGTGTGTACAGTGCTAGATGACAGACACGAGACAAGTCTGATTGAGGTGATGGTCTGCAGTGTGAAACAAGCTGCTACGGGTGAATATCCTGTCGGGCGCTGCCCTACAAGTCGTCGGCCGACAACGAAGGAAGCTCGGGTGGTCTCTGACGACAAGGCTAAACTCACGGAGCACTTCATTGTCACGTTGCCGCAGCTGCTTGCTAAAGTATGTGTCATGCATTCTGCTGATTGTGAAATTTCTTAAAATGTTCTCAAGTAGGGCGTTTAAGAGATCGGAATAATTTTTGCTGGTTTAATGAATCATCTTGACACTGGTTTTTGTGGGAAGGATCACATGTTTCAGGTAATACATGTAGATCTGCTACAACAATTCCCACAAGTTTATTTTTTTTGAAACTGGTCTAATCTGCTAAAATGCCAGGAAAATCATACAGTTATGCAAACTGGTTGTATATGTGTATTTTTTCAGTGTCTGGGTGTTGTTAGTCGACAACTGTAATTGCATCTGACTTGTAAAAATTATGCTCCGTCAGTTCACAAAGATGGCTGGATGATCAACAGAACTAGTAGCAGCAGCAACCACAATATTCTTGTACAAGTGTAGTGTACTATGATTTCCATTTATTCCATGAGTTTGTTGAATTATTGCCTTTAATTTTCAGTGTACTATTTCATGCCTCAGTGAATGAAGATAAATTCGTGAGTTGCTTTGGCTGCTGCAGTATGAGGTGGATGAAGAAAAGGTGTCTAATCTGCTGCAGATTCCTATCTACTTTGACCTAGAGATCTATGTTGCCAGCCGTCAGGAAAAGGTCTGTGTATATATTGTATGTCGAAATAGCTGCCATGCTGACCATCTTTGTTGCTTGCGTATAGCAAGTATGTGGAATTTAATTTCTGTCGTTAAAATTTTGACGTTAACTGTAATGAATTTGTGCGCTATTATACAGTACGAAAATTAAGTACGTTTTAAACTTTTTGTTAACAACTTGGCATTTTGACGTCAGCTGACGCCTTCTTCAGAAATGAATGTCGACTCTTCTTCGTGAAGTGTCATTTTGATGGAATTGAGCTGGATGATGGAGAAGGAGCTTGTCGTACCTGGACCCTGTGTCACGGTTTATGCACATGTCTCCATGCTTGCGAATTGCAATAGCCTCTTTGATCCATTACAGTCAGATCCATGCCCTGCCACCTTCACCTGTGCACTAGATAACTATTTGATTGTTGCTATGTTGTGTACATAATTGCAGTGTCGTATTATCTGAAAGCATGCATTTGTAATTTGTATTTGTAATTTTGTATAGATGCCATTTATATTCGGTTGTTTATTATTATTTTGGATTGGTGATTTGACTGGATGTCAGGTGACACAGCTGTCATCGTTTCTGCTTCAGGAATTATCAAAACTTTGTTTTTGAATAACACCATTTAACTTGAAGTATGTTGAACAAGTGGACATTATGTACTTTATGGATGCCTATGTGTGTTGAACAGAATTTGGATTTGCTGTTGAAGTACATCACTAACATTGTGGAGAAGCACACTGATTCAGAGGTTCCATTGTTCACTTGATGTCATTTGCTTTTCCTGATTTTGTGTGAAATCGTGGTCACTGATATTGAGATGGTTGATAAAAAGTCAAACACAAGTCGGTAGTCTTATTAGGCTTGGGTGCAGTTGCAGACTAGTGATTGGCCGATTCATTATGCATCATAGTGGTAAAGCATTGCTGAAACAGTCCCAAAAGTGATTGCGGGATTAATGTCAAGGCAGATCTATGGGACCCTGAACCCTGTTACTTGTTTGCAGTTGATTATCTCAGTTTCTGTGTATTGAAATACGTGGCTAATATTATTATTATGCAGTTTTCTAAACTTCTAATATTGCACATTGCATATGTCTGTCTTTCCATTTACCTGTTTCATACAAAAAGGGACATATAAAGAAATGGAATGTTTCTTTCAGCACAGCAGGAGTAACTCGTATACCAAATTTCAGTTTAAAAATCAGGCTTAAAGTTAGTGTTGCATGGGTACAGCTTGGTGGATGGGCCACCCACACATCATGTCAGTTTTGAGCCAACATGATTGCTTATGTTGTATAGGTACTTGAGAACTGCTCGAAGGTGTTGGAGTATTTTGTCGGTGATGCCAAGTCTATAAGATCTCGTTGTTTGACGGCAAGAGACACGCTAGTTGACAAGCTGGTCGAGCGATACCGCCATGCTATGACTAGCTTCTTTGAAGAGGTTTATGAATGTTCTCATTACAATATTGTATATGAAACTTTTAACTCGTTGCATGTTGGTTCTCATAGAAATAAAGACATAAACAAGAAATGAAGCAGTTTATCCAGAAAAAAACCTTGTAGTTGTGAACTGAAAACACACGTATAAAGTTTTACTTTATGACTGGTATGTTGTTTGTAGTTATTATTTTGTTATTTATAAGTATTAGGTATATGTAGTGTGTGGTAATATTGTCTGTCATAGGCAGTTTATGCAGTTAGGGCTATGTTCCCTGCTGATCACTGTTAGAAAACTGTCTGATAGCTAACATGATGACTTTAAATAGCCTGCAACTTGTGCACTGTTTGTCCACTGCTATCAGAATTTGTCATTCGGCAATGATTCATGTTGAACTTAAAAGGTCTTTTCAAGCTCAGAAACGTGGAACTTGTAAATGATGCTCAACAATCAGTTATAATAGTGCCAGTGATCGAAAATCGAATCCGAGATGCTAGCATGTCTGTGACTAGACATGGTAAGCAGAAGCATAAAGCTTAGATTTAAGATGGGATTTAGAAGTAGCAAGGCTGTCAGGTGAGCGGATATGCAGAGAAAGAGATTTTCAGTTATTATGAGAAGATACACAAAAAGCTAAATCAGTCATGAAGTGCAGCGATGGTAGCATTGTGACTGAATGAATGCAAACATATGGCTATAATGTTAACTGTAGGGTGATGAGCCAGATGATGACGATGCATTTGCTCTCATGACAAGTCTGAAGCGACTTCATGCATTCTGGTCGTAAGTACAATTCATTTCTGTCGTTTAGTATTATCATAACAATGCCGTGCTTTTGTACAGGTTTTGTTTGATCTATTGGCTCAAACTGATTGGCTTGGTCCAAAGGTCGGCAGCCACCTAGCGCTTGTGCTACATTCAGTCGAATGAACTATCGCAATGGCTGTGCCATGATGATAGCACCATAAACAATATGGCATTGGTGTTATTATTGTTGTTATTATTCTGTGACATAGGAGATGAAAATATCGGTTGTGTACCAATTTTCTCGAGCAACTAAACCATGCCCAGAAAAATCGGCTTACTTTATCAATCATCTGACATCCCTTTTAGTAAGCTTCACTTTATTCGACAAACTGTAATGTGTTGTGTTCGTTGTCAGCTGTCATGATCTGAACCCGTGGATGCTATGGGAAAGTCACAGCCATTTCCTCAGCTGCACCACTGTACAGGTCCCAGCAGATGTAAGTCTGTCTGGCTTCTCTCTACGTGTGTCTCAGTCATTCTTTGATATTACAATGGCTGTGTTATATCTTACATTAGTGGCATTATTAATATTCTGTTAGCGATTTGTGGTCATTGTTAAGATGGCTGAACTAATTTTTGATTTTAAAAAAATGTGCGGTTGATAGAGTTGCAGCAATTTCAGGTAATTTTTTTCAGAGCAACGCATGTCAGTGAGATGTTTTGTTTTTGTACATAGATGGGTATAACGTGGTTTTGTATGCATCTGCACTTTACGTAGCATACAACGAAAAAGTTAATGTGTGACAGTGACTGACAGTCAATGGGTATCATCCACCAACCTGTTCGGCTACATTGAACTTAACAGAGTGAAAGAGTCCAAGAAAAAATAAAACCAGTGGGCAAAAAAACCTGAAACATGGTTTACTAGGTAGTATAGAAAATAGCAGCAGTCTTTGATGCATACGCCGTACTTTTATCATATTAACTATATCCACATGAGGAGTATTTTTGAGAGGAGAGAGATCAGACAATGTCGTTTATCTGACTGCGTATATTGACGTGATTATTTGTGTGTCAGATCCTGTGCAAGGCTGTCGCATGCTGTCATCTTTCTATTATCTGGCAACTTGATGCCCTTGACAGCAACAGTCCTTCAAAGGTTCTCTTGCACTCTTCAACGATTATGCTGCTATGTGTATAATTCTACATCATAGCAAACTATTTGTTCTGCAGTATGGTTTGTTTACACATATTCTGCTAATCTGCCATAGTAATTAGTTTTTTTAACTAGATTAACCTATTCTGTGTAAAATGTTTGGTTTAGTTAAATAAGAACAGAATATCTATACAGTTCACCACCTGCGTGTTACAGTCTACCACCACACTTAGCACCACAATGTAATTTAAACAGAATTTTATAATTTTACTGTTTAGACTTTTTTACTTTCATTATTTTTTATATTGCCTCGTCTTTTTTTGCACTTTTGGTTATGCTTTTTCTCTAGGCGTGCAAACTACTGGTTATTTTGCATATATGGCTTTTTGATGGAATGATTGATCGATCGACTGAGCAATTGATTTGATTGGTTGATTGCAACATGTGTAGGAAGGCATGAAAGCTCTGCAGAGCTGTTTGTCACGTTTCATGAATGCATGCACTGACATGCTGGAGAAATATGATGACACACGACAGGAGGAGGTCGGTTGTTGTCTTGTTTTCAGTTTCATCTCTTGCTTCATGTTTCTGTTTGTCGTCTCTTACTGAGCACATATCTGGCATATGCGTGTAGGCCAATTGTCAATTGTTATATCTGATTACAAAATGCGCCCAACTTGACTTGATGAAATGACAAGGATTTTGGCTCCCCTTTGGCCACGGAAGTGCTGGCTTGCTGTTATTGTAGAATATGTTTACAATTGTTAGTAGAACTGAAATGATTGCATTTGTGCTATTTGCAAAATGCATTCTTGTCTGTTGCTTTTTGATGCATTATGAGTAATACTTTCAAAGTCTGCCGATCGGCATTGTCTGATGCCACTTATGTATATTGGTGGCAGTTATCAGCAAATTGGCCAATGCCAGTTATCGGCTGATAATCTGTGCATCTTATTTGCTCCTCTCACTGCTGCTTCTGATTATTGGCACTGCTGCATTGTGCTGTTTGTAAATGCCATTCATTGATGGTCTGATTGTCGGCTGATGTGTTAACTGATAACAGGCGTACCTGTGCATCTGTGATCTACTGATCATATTCAGTCACAGCATCACTCAAACTTCCCCGCAGCTTGAACCTCTCGTCTTTGATGCCGGAAAAGAGCTCCAAGTCAGACTCACACATTTCCTCAACGACAAAGTCTTCATTGAGGACGACGATGGTATGAACTCTCGTTCGACTCTCGTTGCTGGTTCTTAGAATTTGACTGATGACTGACCAGTGTGATTTTAATTTGCTGCTAAACTTAGTGTGTTTTTAATAGTATGCAGGCATTTTTCTGTCACCACCACCATTAAGTGGTGCTGGAAATGGTGTATCATATTTTGGTCCAGAGTCCATTTGTGCATCCATTTTTTGTTTTATTTGTGATGTTTGTGCAATGTCCTGTCATGTGCAACTGTGCATTAGTGGGTCTCATTTTATGGTCTATAGTGCATCTTTTGATGAACTGATTCAGTTTCCTAGTGTCAAATGGTAGACATTCAAATTATAGCTTGCCCAAATGTAACCCTATTTCAGTTGTTTCTGCCATATTTCTAGTATACATTGGTGGTTTTCTGCAAGCAGGTGACACCATTTGGATCTTCTCGTCTCTATGATGCTGATGTTGTAGGTGGCATTGCTGGATGCATTACCAGCTATTGTGAAACATTTCTTGGTGACGTAGTCTGCCTGTCTGAAATTTGTGCACTTTGCTTAGGCCGTTCAGTGGACTTAGATGCCATTTGGCAGGTGCACTCGTGGGATTTCACCTTTTGCCAATTTAATTTGGTTTTTGTAAGTCACCTAGTTATGTAATGTGAGGTGTCCCACTGGGTGCTGTGCTAGATGGCATGGATGAAAACAAGAAGATCGAGGAACTACACAAGAGAAGGAACTTCCTCGCATCGTTCTGCAAGCTGATCGTCTACAACATAATCAAGATCAAGTGTGCCACGGATATGTTCAAGTACTACATGAAGGTACACATTGATTTCTGTGCTTTTAGAAATGTTGTGTGAATACTGCTGTTTTGTGTAACAACTATATTAGAGACTAAGCTTGATAGTAAAAAGTACACCATCGTAATTTCACCATAATATGTTGATGTTGATCGAGTCTGTGGAAAACTGGCAACAGAGTAAAAAGACATGATTATTAAAGATTTTGTCACATGTGAAATGTATCGGTAATGACTTAAGTGTCGTTTAAATTGATTTTTGCAAGAGTTTACCCATTTATCTGATGAATGTGCATGTCAAACAGTGCCAGGCAGCTGTCGACAATTGACAATTGATTTGCCTGAATAGGCTGCTACAATGGTATATCTGCCACCACCAATCCATCACTACACGGTTCAAAGGTTGACACTTAGTTTACCAGCTCATATGGAATGGAAGGCTTGAATCAACTCGGTGGCTAGTTACACGCAGGATAGTTCATTAGCATGATACTAACCAGGCCCAGCATAGGATAGCCTATTAGCCTTATTGATTGAACACATATTCATTACTACGATGCCATGCCATCAAACTGTCACTGTTCTTGACTGATGATCGTGTCCTGTATGAGGGCCACATCAAAAGTTTCTAACTGCTAAATATTAGAGAATAATATTTTTCGCAATCTATATACAGGCTTGTCGAGAGCCACAGCGGGGCCCAGGGAAATTTTCACAGGGCGCCCAAACATTTTTGCAGGGCCCCTCTGGGGAGAAAATTTTTGAATTTTTTTTCAAAATGGAGCATTCTGGTGTATTTTATATTTCTGATCGATGGCGGGGCCTCCCAAATGTCGCAGGGCCGGGGTAGCTTACCCCCTCTACCCCACCCTCTCAATGGGCCTGTCTATATATCAGTTAAATGTACATCTTTTACTAACTCATTTGAGTTTGTTGTGGATATGAGGTCATTGTTATTTTAATTTCATTGTCGGGAACTTTTGGCATAGTTATCATACATTGCTGAGTGAGTGTGTTTGTGGTTTGTACAGTTCTACAATGACTATGGTGACATCATCAAGGCGACGCTTGGCAAGGCGCGGGAGATCAACAAAGTCCACACTGCCAAGACATTGGCCGCAAGCCTCACTCAGCTGTACCGGGAATTACAGGAGGAACAGCGTGTCGTTGACCACAGCTCTGAAAGCTTCCTCTCCATTAAGGTCATCATTACAACTGTGTTGTTTTGCTGCTCGAGCAGTGTTGTACGTTTTAAATAAATTTATTGCATTTTAGAGTGTTTGAAATTTTTTTTCGGGAGATCAGTAGAGTAGACTTGATTCATGACAAAATTTTCAGCATCAGTACTTCAGATATTTTCACATATGAAAAGTGCAGTAACATGTGTCTATTAAAGTGACCTCCTTCAGTGATTTAATGTTTGTTGTTAATTGGCGACAGGAAAGGTGCCTGTTATGTATTACTTCTAACGCACTCGCAACAGTTTTTAGACCCGCCCAGCTGTTTATGTCTTTACATTGTATGTTGGGTATGTTATTCAGAGTTCCCAGAGAAAAGTAGGTCAGTAAACAGAAGTGAATATTGGCAGTTAAATTGAAAATGCTGTTCTGTGGTAGGAGCTTGCACGTCGATTCTCGCTGTCATTTGGGCTGGATTTGGTGAAAAATCGTGAGGCTGTTGCAGCCATGCACAAGTTAGTTTGTCAATGAATACTGATTCTTCTTCTTATTGTTATGTATTTTTTACTTTTTATAGTGTTTAACAGGGTTGAAAAATCTGGGAATTTTAAAAAGGCTGACCCAGTTGGTTTTATTGCATTTTGGTTTTTTGGGTTAAGCCCAGCTTTTTAAAGGCTTAACTTGATGGGATATAGGGTTTGTTTGTTTTGAGTTATTGAGATGAGCACTGCTGGACGCTGGTCAAATGAAGTGAATATACAAAAACTTTCAAATTTATAGGTTTATAGTAGTAAAAACTTGATCGTAATAAATTGTTTCATTATCAGTGGAGCAAGAAACAAATTAGATTAAGTATGGGGCGGATTTTTGGGGTGGTTTTAGGTGGGTTTACCCAATAAAACAGGCTGGGTTTTTGCTATGGTTCCCGGTGTCTCAGCGCATTATAATGTCTGCTTACTAGAGCTGTCAAATTAATGCATTAATTAACATGTTAAATTGCATTTATAAATTAACACGCATTAAAAAGAATTAACACACACATGTAAATTTTTGTTAATTTACTAAATTCTGTGAAGCAAAAGTTTCAATATTCCACTAAGCTGCAGTTATTTGACAATTAAATAAATTCAACTAACTAAACTGTAGTTGCCATTTCATCACTACTCTAAATAAATAATTATTCTGACAACAGGCTAATAGATTTCTATGCTAGTATGATGTCAGTTATTGTTGATTTTACGTTTAAAAATGTGTTTCTAACTTTCTGTATTCTGCAGGCGAGGCCCCAAACGTTGCAGGGCCTGGGGTAACTTACTCCTTACTCTCCTTTCGACCGGCCTGGGTGCGTTAATAGTGCGTTAATTAATGCATTAAAAAATTAACGCTTTGACAGCTTTACTGCTTACTTTTGCGTAAGTTGCATTAGAGTGAGTTACATTAAATGAACGTGATGATGCTGATGATGATTGAATGTTGATGGCTTAACTGACATCATTTCACAGTTTACACGTTGCTGGGAAGTGAATATAGACCATATAGACCAATTTTGTCTGTTTTAGAGGTGAGTGTGCATTGTGTGTACACAGGGAAGGCATTAATTTTGTCGTGAACTCACAAAGCTATCCATTTCTGGAGATTCTGTGCGAGTTCTCCGGGAAGCTGATGAAGCAGGACAAGAAAGTTGTGTATGTTGATTTTATTATTGTTTCATGTTGCTTATTTATTGTGTTTGCAGATGGAATCTCATAACAGTTGTGTTATGATTATTTTTTATAGTTTTATGCTTAGTGCTACTGAACTTCAAAGTCTCATTGCAGTGTGGTTCTGTATGCTGAGCAGTTTTTTCACGTGTGCGTTATCCATTATCTTAGTAAGTAAAAAAATTGTGTGATTGTTAGGATTTTTTTCATTACTGTACATTATTAGTAGTTTGGAGTTGTGGTGTTGATAATGTGATCATTGTGGGTAGTATTTCCATGACATATTTCACTATTCTTCAGATCTTTTTTTTTTCAATTTTTTTGTGCTGTTTTACTATTTTTTAATTTTGTTCTGTTAGTGTACGTTGTATCGTTGTTAATAGTATTAATTAAACTTGAGAATATTACATGACTTGTAGATCATACACCTGTGGTACATTTTTGTGTTCAGACTCTCGTACTTGGACAGTCGTCTCGGGTCGGTGGCTGATTCGCGTGGTGAGGAGTATGCTCCGGTGGCTGCATATCGACACAGCTTGTTGATGGGCGAGGGAGACACGACCGTTCAGTCTACAAGACTAGCAGCACCAACTACGGGTGGAAAGCGACGCGGCGCAAAGAGAAAACTGATCGCTGATGGTGCGTTGCTTGCTATAATAATGGTTTTTACTGTGACACTGGTAATGTTAATTAGTTTTTGTGTTGTTCTGCTACTGAATCCTGCATTGAATTGCTTAATGTGCAAAACTGCAAAAATCTTTGCGTCGTTTTAGTATGGCAACTTTCTGTGCATATAGCTTGTATTACATGTGTAGGCTTACTGGTACTGTTTTGTTTATGTTGTCATGAGGCCTTTGGAAGTGAAACTATTTCGGTAATTTTACTTTCAGTGTAATTATAGAATTCTGGATTTTTACTGTGTATTTTCTGCGCTGATTTAAAACAATCGTTTTGTGATGAGTTTGGTATGTGTTTGCAATATTGCTCGCACATATTTCAGTTTAGTTTAGTCATTCATTACATGCTCTTTTTTGTACCTTTGATTACTTGTTGGTCATGTTCCTAGGACTAAGCTGTTTGATTCCTTGCCTTGATGTTATTTGTAAGATACATGCATAATGTAAAGCCACTCCCGAGTCACAGAGATCTTAGTCACGGCTTGTGTGATAGCAACAAGCTGTTGTATAAGCGATGTGCCAAGTCAATGGGAAGGCCAAAATTTCGACCCCCACAGCTCCCACATTTTTCATCCGATTTTAATGAAACTCAAAGCCAGAAAGATATTCGGGATATGACCCCACATGCAAAATTTGGTTGATGTGGGACAAAGTTACAAATGCGATTTCAAAATGTAATGACTGAAAAAATTGCAATCAGTCATGATATCTGTCGATTGCCTATACTGTTCTGCATGATCAATTTTTCAACTGCCTCTCATTTTCAAATGGCAAGCCCTGTGATGACTAAGTATATTTTCACTGTATTGATGCAATTAAATTAAAACCTAATATTTGCATTAAGTCTCCACAGCTAAAACACCTTATTCACACATTAAAAAAACAGCACCCAGCTGTCTTACAGTGCATCATGTGTGAATTCTCGTGTGTGTTGTGTTTCACGATGTGCCATTTACCCATGCATAGAAAAAAATTAATATCTCAGGGACTAGACGAGACACCATGATGAAATTCCTGTCGTTTGAAGACCTTGTATAGATAAACAAATGGTGAAATTTTTAGGCAGCTGAAATTAGTAGCACAATGTTAACCAGTGCAGCAAAAATGCCCCACTTTTGACACTAAAATATTTTTGGCAGATTTTAACCCCATACTAGAGCAGCCATCATAGAGTTCAAAGGCACAATATTAAATGTGCACATGCTACTGTGGTAGTTGTATAAACAGACAAAATTATAGAACTGTATGCCTCACTATATGGCTGCTATGACATATCCAAAACTGGGAAAAAAAATTGTCAAACGTGCAGAATAAGCATTTTTGGCATTTTTTGTTTCAGAGAGAACACAATACTAGGCAGAAATAACATAATATTCCGATAGACTATGCAGCAGTTAAACAGCACACAAAATATGAACACATTTGGCCCACAAATGGCCGAGATATTTGAGTCTGAAATCGTTGAAAAATACTATGCGACACATGAACGGGTTGATGTCACCTCTGTAAAAAGCTGATTATCTCAGCAAATATACAAGATAGGAAGCTGAAATGTTGAATGTATGCTAATGACACATTCCAGTGCATGTCGTAATTTTTGTGGAAAATTCTGAGATGGTCGGGTGTAAAACTTCATTAATTTTGGTTGATTTGATGTGGAATGACCCCTAAATTTGCGGTCTTACATACAGGCTTGCTATTATAGACAAATAACAAACTCCAAGATGCTGGAGGTAGTAGTGGTAGTTGTTGTTGTACAAAGTAACTGTTCAGTGACCTTTCAAACTTCAATAAAACCACAAATATTATATATTAAAAAACTTCAAGCAATTCATTTAATGTTGTATAAGCGCTTATGTAAAATGGCAAAAATCAAAAAGTATAAGCACGAACATTATGCATTAGCTTAGACATATATATATGGCTACTAAGAACAGATTAAATGTCTAAGCTAATACATTAGTTCGGGCTTATACTTTTTGATTTTTGCCGTTTTACATCAGCTCTTATACAACATTAAATGAGTTGCTTGCAGTTTTTTATATATAATTTGGATATAGGGCTAGTGCATCATGTGATGTGTGCATTTACGCCCCGGCTATTGCTGGTACTCATCCACAAAGGGATGGCCAGGCTGAGTTGACCTGGGTGGCTGTTTACCCATCTGATGACAATGACCCTTTTAAGTGCTAATCGGACATGACATAGAGTAACTTAATTGATCAAACACAATATGGTAATCCTTACTAATCTACATTATAGCCAACATTGAGCCTTCGCTCGGGATAAGAAGTTTGTATGGTTAGTGAGAGTAGATTGCAGTGGAAAGTATGATATTATTATTATTGATATTATTACACAGGTGATGATACACATCAGGGTGGACAGCGAGCTGCTGCCAGCAGGACCCCAGCACACGATGTCTCCCACCCACCAGTCACATTGTCACTGAGCAAGCGTCCGCATATCGAGCATGAGTCTGCATCAGAGGCCGACGGCGCCTCAGAACGAGACTATGAATCGTACGTTGATTTTAGTCTGAACTCTGCATTTCTCACATAGCATTTGTATATTAGATTAAGTGCACAAAGTTACCTGTAAATGGAATATTACAGTAGCATATTAAATTTTTTTAACAATTTGGAAGGTTTCCCATCGATATAGTGTACTATACAAGTTTACTTTCTTACTTGCTCACCTGATAGTTTATAGATTGCTTACAATTGGATGTACTGTTCTTTGACCAGTTGAGCATTATTCCCTGTTTGATGTTGAACTTCTTTGCCATCAGAATGCCAGCAGTCATCAGAATTTCTTAATCTGTTAATTTTATGGAGTTCCATATTTGGCAGTTCTTACTCTGTAACAGTGCCGATGACTGTTGTTGATTAAGCTGATGTCAAGGATTTATCTTGTGGTCTACGAGAGCGTATTGTATAAAGAATTTAATAATAATAAAATTTATGTGTAGACCTAGGTCTCTTGCGTGGGAGCTGTCAACTCATTCTCTTTGCAAAACCTTGAGCTGCCAATCGTTAAGCCCAATTAAGCTGGCATATAACGTATATCTGCAAGATGACCAGCTCCTTTAACGGCCAGCACCTTTAACTGACTGTATCAGTATGCCAGCAGTTCTGGTGACAGACCCTGCACTGTTGCACAGTTAAAGTGATCGTGTTGGGATAAGGAGATGAATTTAACAGTTAAGCCAGTGTGTACGTTACACTTGAGAGTTGGGCAAGGAGTTGACACTGGTCATCTGGTGGGTGCTGCATGTGTGCAGGTCACGGCCTTCATTCTCAGGCTGGCGGATGGTCTAATGCAGTGTCAGTTATGGCTGTTGATGTACTAGATTGATGTGTTGTGTTTTGATGTCACAGTGCATCTGCGTATGTGTCAGCATGAGCATTTTTTCCACGTTTTCGTTTTGTTTGTTTATGAACGTCTAGGGACGATTGAGTTAGTTCCTTGCCGTTGTGTCACACACAGAGCACTCAACGAGTATGATATTTGCCCTTTTAACACCAAACTTAATTAGCTGCGTGACTGCTTGCTTGGTTTCTGCTGCGGTGGCTTGCTATTATTTTGTCTGATGCTTTTTTGGTTTACAAATGCATGCTGCTGTTATTTAAGGCTTTCTACCATTACTGGTGTCGCTTCTAATATTTTCCATTTTATATCTCATATCTATTTGTTATCGGCTACGCTTTTCATGGTGTTGGTGGTGGGTTATGGTGGGTTAACCCTGTGTGCTTGCTTGCTGTAGAAAGATTTTTTTTGACATTTTCAGTCATATTGCAATTGGATTGGCTTCTTGCATGCTGCTGCAGCTGCTTTGAAATGGAAGTTGATGGTTACAGGTTGTCTGACGATGAGAGGGAGCTATCGCCACAGCAGAGGAACTATGTTAAACCGAAACGGCATGAGAAATTCAGTGTGCATCAAGTACAGGCAGTGATTGAGAGCATGAATCTAGGCGATGCAGAATTAGCAGATGATGATGTTGTAGTACGAGGAAACCAGGCCGCTGGACCGTCCAAAGATACAGCAGCAGACTTGAGTGAGATGTCACCTGGTAAGAAACGAAAGCTGGCATCGCAGGAAAGGTCTGATGTTCGTGATAGGTCAGAGAGTAGTGAAGTTGAGAATGAGGGAGACGTGGTGGCGCCAGATGAGTTTATGAGCCAGGTAAAGGCGAAGTTGCTAATCATTGCTTCTGATCCGGGCGTTCGTGATTCAGATGGCGATGATGGAGATCAGCAGACATGTAGAAACAAGTCGAGTCTGAAGAAAGCTGGTCTGAACAGCAAGGATCTGGACAGCAGAGGTCGCCATGCAGCCAGCAGTATGGGGGCTAGAAGTCTGCCGGTATGGGAAGAGAAGCCATTGGCCATGATGTCTGCGCAAGATATAGAAGACTGGGACCGCATCGAAAGTCTTCCAGATAGCGATAATGATGATCCATCGGCTAAGCCCTGGGGTCTACAGGCATCAGATGATGAGTTAAAGCTACCAGTTATTGAAACATCAAAAGGTAGATCCATGACGGTTACTCCCAGTGCTGACAGGAAGAAACGGACACCCGTTTACCAGGTTGTGAAGCCAAAGCCAGCCAAGACGATGAAATATTGCACCAGAAGTGGTATGCTGAATGACTCCGATGACGAAGAAATTGCCGTGGAGGAAGATAAGAGTAATGACGATGATGACACCTTCCTGAGTGTATCTCGCAGCAGTCCGATCACTGCATCACCGTCAAAGAATGTAACAGACTCATTCTGGCTGGCCAGCCCATTGTCGAAGAAGTCACTACACAGCACGTATCATGAGGATGATGACAACAAGGATTCTGATGCTGATGATGAGTTTGTGAGTAGCTTAGCATCACATAGATTATCTGTTCGTTGTTGTTACACTGTTGCATTTTGGATTTTTCATTCGTTATTTGTTTAACTAGCTATTTTGTCCAGTTGACTTCAACTGTTGTTATTTGCCATTTATGTTTTGTTCGATTGACTGTTTATGTCCATTTTGATTGTACTTGTCAGTTTATGATGTTGTCTTGCAATATTTCCGGAACTCTCACCCAATTAGCTCTTAAAATTTTCGACAATTATGATCATTTCAAATGATCGTGCATTTCGCTTTGTTTACTTGTTCATAAAAAGTGGTTCGTGTGGCCAGGCATATTATATCATTTTTCTATCTGACAGATTGCTCTATCTTTATATTGACTCTTTTAACACTTTTTGATTTAGCGGCCACCATTCACCATATGAAATTGATTTATGCTTGTTTTCAGGATGAATTCTGAAATGATTATACAGCTTTGCTTTAATTCAGTAGTGGCTGGATGGCAAGTTGTGCCTCTGTTCATTTGCAGTAACTTATTATGTTTTAACACTTAGCCACAGTTTATGTTTGCTACTTGCTACTAACTGTAGACAACTAATCTGTTGCTAATGCATTCCACTAATGTTCAGTTTATTAATTATTTGTGCACGCTGCTTGAAGTAGTTTTTGGATGTGTTGCTTTGTAAACAGAATTGTGGTAAACTTGTTTGCTTTTTGTGGTGTGGTATTTTCTGTGTCTGTACTTTTAGTTTGTACATTTGGTTGTATACAACAGTGATCTTTAATTTTTTTGTAAAATTAAAATCAGGTTATAGGGGTGTCAACAACAATAACAAACAAACATTTTGGTAAAATTGAAAAACAAAAAAACACTTCAGACCAACATTTCAGTGAATGGTCTGTATGACACTAGACTGTGTGGGTATAACACAGTCTAGTGTCATATGAATCATTCATCACAATGTTGGTTTGAAG
>Ga0209671_1000360_pt1 | contig 28557 bp, 16 predicted proteins | sample WorMetHERISLAND2_2_FD_187401 | JGI IMG/M metagenome (GOLD analysis project Ga0209671, IMG submission 187401) | Marine gutless worms symbiont microbial communities from Max Planck institute for Marine Microbiology, Germany - Olavius geniculatus... | ecosystem: Host-associated > Annelida >...
TTTATGTGCTGTCTGTTCTCCGAGACCACTGTAGCTTTGACAGTGTTTGTTTTGCTAGGTAATGTGGTCACACAATAAAGGTGCGGTGGGCGGAAAAACTTCACGTTTACGCGCCATAAATTTCTACTTGTAACAGTGAAAGAATGGTTAAAATCGATGCTGAATTACCGAAGTTATCCCAAAAATAAAACTGGGGGTCCGTTTTTTGGACCACCCTGAAGAACTCGTCATCGCTCTATCCAAAACGGTACCTTCACCGATACCCAACTACGTACGGTTTAGCCACAATACATGCGTTACAGACGAAGGTAAGAAGACAGACAGACAACACATTTTGCCAAAGACTTGACCTAACGGTCGCCAAAAAACTACAAGGTAGTGTAGTGACACCTTTTAAATGCAGCTACAACTTTAATGACAGTTTGTAGCAAATTTTCGCCCGTCTTTCAGTGAAATAATTTTGAAAAGCAGTCACACTTTAGCAAGGACATAATACATAAAGCAAAGTAGACCCTTCAATGTTTTTATGAGGCACGGCGTGTACGCCGCAGGTCTACTTTAAATTCCACTTTAACCAGCGGCCAGCCATTATACTGAAGATACTTCAAATTATGTTAGTTTTCCAAAAACTGAACTCTAGGGCCTGTTAACTTACTGAACTAAGTTACTCAACTGCACAGAACACACAATTAGGCCTATTACCAAAAATTCATCAGTATTTTCAGTCTTGCCTTGATCTTGCCATATCATCAGCTTTATCGTAAAATGCCAGAACACTTGTTCACCTGCCCTAATGTTAAATCTCGTAATACGCAGGCCTACTTGAAACGCGTACAAAGCGACGTGACTGAACTGAAACGGTTTAGTTCTTGATGAACTGACCAATGGGCGAGCCAAATGGTTATTGGTTGATTCGTATGTGCGCGTAGTCACGTAGTCATCGACGCCGTTAAACTGCGCCTACTATAATGCATTACTGCTTGCCCATTGGTCAGTTCGTCAAAAACTAAACCATGTCAGTTCAGTTACGTCACTTTGTATGCGTCTTAAGGTAAGAAGCAGAAGCATCTCTACAAGCTAGGTGATTGATAAAAGGCCAATTTTTATAATGTCACAACTGTTTACGGTGCATACAAACCTCAAATTTTATTAATTACCTAAATGCAATTCCTCATGCGGAAACCAGTATAATGACCACACATGTCGTTTGCAATAAAGACTTTCAGAAACAACAAAAGATATTAACCAGTAAAATAACACCGAACGTATATAAACATCATTACATGTATTTGGCTGGTTAACTAAACAAACTATCAGCATACATGTATGTATGATAGCATCGATGAAGAAAACAAAAGTTAAATATACTATCACTGGGCGATTACAGAAGTTACATTGCAACAATAAAAAATGTCACGGATACAAATATGTAACGGTAATGCCACTTGACAGATGTTATGCTTAATCACGAACTAAGAGTTCATCCTTTATACACGGGTGCTGCAAAGCCGCGAACGCCCAGCCCGGAGACCTTGAAGACGGAACCAGCCAGAGGCTGCTGTGTACGTATTTCATCTTCCGTCAGTCCAAACCTGGCTGACGTCACATACAGATCGGAGTAGTCTGGACCACCGAAGCAACATGACGTTATCTTCTTCACAGGGAACGTCAATGTCTGCAGCTGAGCATCTGCAAGTAAACCAGAAAAATTACATAGTTACCTAAATAAAAAAAACGTAAAGTCCTCCCCAAGACATAAGGCCCATACAGCGTCTCTGATCTCCGTTTCCTTAAGTAATCATCAGCCAGACACCAGCTTACACTGTGAGACCACAGATAGAGAGCTAGAGCATCGCATGATGTGCCTGTGTATGTCCCAAACACTCACTATGCCTAGCCCACCAGTACCCATGGAAAGATGGCCAGGCTGAGTTGGCCTAGGTGGCTTGGTAAACTACCAAGACCGAAGGTGGTATAGGCCTACCCATAAATGGTCATCCATCTCGGTACTAACCCGGCTTGATGTACAGTAACTTCGTTGATGCGACTAACAGACAGATTCTTTATGAAATTATTTCAGACAAACAATATTGAAGTAATCAGGCATGTGCAGTGTACGTTTAACTTTATGCTACCTAGTGTTCTGACAAAAAAAAACGTTGTTATAAAGTTAGACCGGTCAATTAGAAACGGACATTTGATCACTCAGTATTTGTCAGTTTATTGATATGTGTTTTTTTCTTTTTTCTCTTTTTCTCTCTTTGTTTGTATTGTAAATATGCTTTTTTTTCAATGTTGTAATCGCTACCATCTGTTGTGGTGAATAAAGATGTATATATAATAATGAAATTAAGCCACTAACTTAGCTTGCAAAACTACACCGTAACAATTTCCAAAGATTTCCTTTTATTCACGACCACTGGTTAACCTAAAAAAAGCCTGAAAAACGGCCAATAGGCTATTAATCACTGTAACTGTGTTCACTGTTTTCATGTTTTTTTTTCTGTATTGCTTTAATGTTTGTCTATCTGCTTATCTGTGTTTCTGTCTTTTTTTCTGTTCGTGTTTTCTGCTCGTGTTTATTATGTTTATGGGCCTTGTTGCCTGATACAAATAAATAAATAAATAAAATTAATTAATTAATTAATTAATCAATAGGCTATTATTAATTAGTGTAAGCCTACAAACCAGTTTCTGGATCAAATCGGATAATCTTTCCAGCTCTGTAGCATGCAACCCAGATCTTGCCTTCCTGGTCAATGCACATTCCATCCGGGTTGCCAAGACTCTCCATGGTTCCCTCCTTGAAGTCGATTGCAGTCCTCTGATTGGCTGGTTGAACATTACACACCAAAAATAATCATCAGTTACCACACAAACTGTCACTAGATAAACCTAAATACAAAGACATGACTCCAACAGAGAAAAAATACAAATTTCACTATCCATATTATCACTAACACGTTCACGCTTGCTAGCAAAAAAACTTAAGAAAATCTAAGGTACTGAATATCTGCTAATAACCAAAAAATATCAGTAATTAGGCTTATATCTGTTAGGCCCTATCAGTTGTTATCATCGTTATCTCCAAAATATATAAATAAAAATACTATTAATATAAATATTTACAATACTGAGAGCTAATCTAATATGTTTTACGTTTTATGATGATCAAAGAAAGTTAATGTATAAACAAACAAAAAATATGAATCCACAAATATCCCACTTACACAAACTGCCAGCGTGTAGATCAAAATCAAAAGCATAAACTTTCCGAGGCAGAGAATCGATGTAGTAGAGAACAGTGTCATCAAGTGACCACGCCAAGCCATTGGAAATGTCAAGTTTATCAACATGTTTCTTCACTGTGTGATCAGCATCGATGGAATAAAGGGATCCCTGATAACGATCCAACTGAGCCGGAGCAATCTCATGGCCCATTGTACCTATCAACAAATGCCATTAAAAGTAAATAAATACTAATTAAATACATCATTTCATACCCTTCAATGCATCACATCCATACAATGTTATTCCAAAAATTTAAAATCACCAAAAATGAACAAAATTACACAACTGAAAAAGACTACAAATGCTTAAACACAGCTGAAAATCTGCAGCGTCAAACTGAGTTTAGTGCGTATCTGAGCGGCCGGGCAATTATTGCAAGTCAATTGAAGTAATGCTCTTGTGTCAAACAATATCTCAGTAAATACAACAAATCTAAAAGGAACTTTAGCCAAAGCTGCACTAAAGACCATAGTGACAAACCTGCCTGATCATTACTAAAATTTATTAACTAAATCTAGCAAAAGTTTAATAAGAATAAAATTACACAAAGTCTAAATAAAAATGGACCAGTATTACAAAACATAATGAGAATACAAATTAGCAACAGCATATACCACGATACCTAAAAATACTGAGACTAACAGCACAAAAAATCATGGCATCAATGCTCAAAGTTCATATGCAGGCTTTGACATTTCGAATTACATTTAAATGTAGTGTTTGATAAATAAACACATTAAATAGGTGTTCACCTGCCCAGAGGCGTCCAGATGCATCACATTTGGCATCATTGAAACGAGTTAGAGTCGCTTTATCCTGATCAACTTCACACAGAACTTCTGTCTTTGCACTATCCCAGTCGAGAGATGACACGGTTTGTCCAAGCCCAATGACGTAACTACCACCAACCGAACGTGGAATTATAAAACTCACTGTGCTACCTGAACAGAAAAAAATTATAAGTTATAAACAGCAGCAACCAGTCACCACAAAAACTACTTACAGTATTAAAATAATTCTATTTCGTCTAAAGCAGATATAAAATTTGTAATTTGAAAAACTAGACGTTTACAGATAATATTTAAAATTAAGTTTGGAATTAAGTTTGAAAGACAAGTATTCCTGATAGTAGGTACAGACAAAAAATACACAGAAACAGATGTTAAATATAGCCAGTGTAGAGAACAGGCACTCAGGAATCGACTAAGCATGTAAGGCTGACAAATAATGCAAAGCATACATCATAATTTTTGCATAGAAATAAGTAGTCGGAAAACATGCACATACACTGTAAGACAATAAAAAATGTAGCACTTTATTTCTGTCCATATCTTCGGCAATTATTGACCAACTTTCAAAATTCTTTCACTGGCACACTCTGCAGACAATTTGCATGAATTTAATTATTATACATCCCACCACACTGTAAATGCATCTCTACACTACCTTGTGAAATATAAATGTACAAAAAAACTAACGATATTAACAAACATTTAGGTAAATAAAAAACATTTCAGACCAACATTGCAATGAATGATCCGTACAACACTGGACTGTGTTAGATCCACACAGTCTAGTGTCATATGGATCATTCACCGCAATATTGGTCTGAAGTGTTTTCTTTCAATTTTACCAACATATTATTTGTTTGTTATTATCATTATATATGCATATTTCATTTATCTTTCACAAGGTAGTGCAAAAACACATTTATGGTGTGGTAGAATATATAATAACCGTATTATTGCAAATTGTCCACAGAGTGCGGCAGTGAAAAAATTTTGAAAATTGGTCAATAATTGGCAAAGATATGGACAAAAGTAAAGTGCCACGTTTTTTATTGCATCCCTGTGTCTCATTTCCTGAAATGAGCTAAGCTCCAGCTAAAATATCTTTTGGAAGAGATTGCAGATCAAGGTCAATGAAAAAAAAACCATCATCTGTAGAGTCATCAAATCATGGTGCATGCAGCAAATTTTACGAACATGAGTCTACCATGCCCCACCGAGGTCAGCCACCTTGACGTGGTGGTGGGGCTTCGCTCCGATGACCCAAAAGATTTCTACAATCTGGAGGATAGGAGCGTACTAAGAGCTGACCAAATACGTGAGAACATTTACTACACGTTACCAGTGCTTTTGTGCTGGTTTCCGCTTTATAGCCGACTACGGCTTTATAGCTGTTTACTTGCGGCCTCACAGCCATTATTTACGGCTTCACAGTCGTCTACGGCTTTATAGCCATTACTTGTAACCTGTGATTACTTTTGGGGACGTGCATTGGGCCGAACTGATACGGCCTCAGCGCTGGGCAGGTGTAAGAGCCTGCCCACCCCGGAGGCAAGGCAAGGCAAGGAGTCTACCATGATCTGAATAGTAGTTCTGTAACATTTTATTCAGTCACTCATCTTCCATCTTAACAAATAACTCCCATTAATTCCACTAATTGAAATGATGATAAATGCTTTGACAACAATCAAACACGTCAAACCCAGATGCAGCACACAGTCTTCGTTTGTGATGGAGTTCCAGCGATGCACATCATTCTGCGTTATATCAACGTAAACAAGACATTTTGTTTTCTCTTCCCAGTAAGGACCTTCTCCAGTCGTCTGGCATGTGTTCTTCGCAACAACTGACACCGACATTTCAAAGCTACAGTTCCGCACACAAATTCAGCTTACAACAGTGGCTATTGTTGACACCACAGGAATATACACCGTGGGCCACAAAAAACATGTCACTATACTTTTGTTCATATCTTTGCCAATTATTGACCGATTTTCAAAATTCTTCACTGGCACACTCTCAGACAATTTGCAATAACGTGGTTTTATATATCTCACCACATGGTAAAAGTGTTTCTATACTACCTTGTGAAATATAAACGTAAGCAAAAACTAACGATAATAATAAAAATTTAGGTAAATAAAAAAACGCTTCAGACCAACATTGCAATGAATGATTCATATGACACTAGACTGTGTTATATCTACACAGTCTAATGTCATACAGACTGTTCTTTGCAATATTAATCCAAAGTGTTTTTTTTCAATTTTACCAAAATGTTTGATGTTATTATCATTATGTATGCATATTTCATTGATATTTCACAACGTAGTGTAGAGACACATTTATGGTGTGGTGCAATCTATAATAATCACATTATCACAAACTGTCTGCAGAATGTGCCAGTGACAGAATTTTAAAAATCGGTTAATAATTGGCAAAGATAAGGACAAAAATAAAGTGGCACATTTTTGGGCTTACACTCTATGTCAAACTAAATTTTTAACTGAAGTACTATTGTGTATTGCTGAAACAATTCCAGATGGCGTAAATATTGCTAGACATCATCCAACTAACTGTAATTTTATTTAGTTTAATAGTTACGTTCATTTATTCACTCACTCCAATGACCGTGATTCATCTCGCATCCAACTGGACACAATGGGCCACACTCCATGTCTGTCAAGAGCTGCCACCTCTGCTTCTTCCAAGGTGAACCCCATCTTTTGTAAGTCTTTGTTGACCGTGCTCCTCCAGTTCGCTCTTGGTCGACCTGGTCCTCTCTTATATCCTGGTACCTGCCAGTACAGTGCTTGCTGTGGTAGGTGCTGTTGGTCCATACGCAGAACATCTCCAGGCCAGCAAAGTTGCCTTTCTCTCAGTATGTTGTCTATGGTTTGTTGTCCGGTTCTGACCTCAACATTTGTTATCCTGTATTTCCACGAGTATGCACCTCTGCCAATAGAAAAAGTGTAATAAGTGAATAAATGAGTAATAATAAAGAAATACCAATTGAAATAATAAGCATGCAGATTAGTAAAAACATACGGTGCCAACATTAAGAGACCACTGAAAATAAAAGATGATGTCTGTCACCTTCTGTTACAGAAAGATTTAAGATTAATTTAACAACTAGCTCTAAACTGAGCAAAAAAACCAAACACCCTAGGACAATATTACAAAATAAACTGACGTTTTTGACATTTGAGACATTCTTTTAAAAAGCTTGGCAATCTACGAGTATCTTGCACATCATGCACTGTTCAGAAACAGTTTCCGCGAAAATGCTTTAAAACATGTTCCAAAACGTACAGCATTTAAACGGTGTGGTCTGGTTTAATATGTTTTACTAAAAATAACACGACAGCTTGGAACGTCGCTGACTTCGTGCAATAGTCTCGCTGGTATAAAACAAGTCTTGCAAATTTCAATCGTACCGTTAGCTATAACCAGTATGACAGCTTAATCTACCAATAGCTATGGTTGTGCAACACTAATTAAAACCTAAATTATATTCAGTAAACTGCACACGTTTCTTGTGTTTTGTCGTACACTACTTGTTCCAAGAGAAATATGATTAATACCACCTCTACTGTCTCTCGCGATAATGTAAACAAATGCCACGCCCACCTCGGAAGTAGGAGATGTAACAACAATGAAATATGCGGACGTAGGTTTCAGCCACCGGTTTATTAATAAAAAGAAACCCAGCTGTCGCTAAGGATGGCCTACCGTTTCTGCGATACGGCAACTAATAGTTTGAAATTTTAACCTAACATTAAAATTGCGGCCAAACCGCTGCGCATGGATAATGGAGCATATTGACAGCCTATAGGAACTCGTCGTCGCCCTGTCCAACGGCATCATCGGCGACCCTCTTAGCCTTGTTATACACGGCTCAGATTTCAATCTATGAATGCAGGTTATAACTAGGCTACGACCCTCTATAATTTACCATTTAGACACAATATCGCACGATTGGCATAGCAGTATGCGTAACGAACTTTCAAGGTCATTTAAAGTCAATAATTTTCATGTCATTTGAAAGTGCTTATGTGACTTCCTATTATAGTGATTAATAGCCACCTTAACCCTAATCTCTCAACGTTTCTGAAATACGACGTACCGTTTAGCCACAATAACGCGTACCGACTTTGAAGGCCATTCAAGGTCGATAATTTTCATTTTATCTATAAGGGCTTTTGCGACTTTCTATTAGTTATCTGTAGCAACCTATGCCCTATATTTCACCGTTTCCTGTAGGCCTAATTAACGTTTAAAGTCATCCAAGTCGATGATTCTTATCTTATCTGAAAGACTATGTGCAAATTTCTATTAGCAATCAATAGCAATAACCTAGGAACTAGGCTTATCTGTCACCGTTTCCGAGATACAGCGACTTATTATAGCCTCAAACTTTCCACTAAAAATTGCGACCAAACCGTTGCAGACGAAGACATGGTTACTATAGTGGCAGCTTATAGACAGTTCCTATCGCCCTATCCAACCGCACCATCGCCGATCCCCTAAGACGTACCGTTTAGACACAATACATTACGTAACAGACACACAGACATACGACAGGCAGACAGATGACAACTCGTATCATAAGGCCGACCTTCAAGCTTAAAGCCTAACCGTTAAAAAATTAAACAAACTACGCCTATAGGCCCACAACACACAAGTTTATCACTAAACATAGGCCTAGTGATAGGGTTGTGAAATATCACTTAACTATTACGTGCAACTTATATACAATATATTAAGAGATAATTAAATATCAAAGCACTGATTACACAAAACGACGAAAGTGAACGAAGTATCTTCGAAGCCAGATTTTTGCAGCATTTTTTCAGTGCAAAGTATACAGTACTGAGCAATGCACAATACCAGCGGTTACTGTTTTCGAATTTCATTAGTCTGTTATGTTTCAACATGAACATACTGACATATTATCATATCGCCTGCAATAACCCTTAAGTCCAAATCAGTTGCGGTCGATTAGTTTGTCAGCTTAATTTAATTATTTATTTTATTCAGCGGCGTAAAATAGCGTCGGCACGTAGACCCCTTTAGGCCTAACCCGTAAGTAGGCCTACAGTCGTCAGCGGCGTGGTAATTAAAACAGTAGGTGGGACAGAAAGACGCAAGTTTCCGATCGACACCGCGAATTTCCGGCAAAATTGCGACAGAAAAGATTACGTGACGTTACGCGTGTGCTCAAAAATTTGATTTTGCTTTATTTTTTAAAAAAAAATATTTGTTTATCAGCCCCTAATTTTGCACTTCTGGTTTTTCTACATGATAATTTTCCAACAAGAAAGACATTTTCTTACCACAGTTTTCCAACAGTCAAAAATTTAGAGGAGGCAATTGCGCCCTCTCCTCCCCCTTTTTTTGCCTCCTGCCACGACACTGACGATTTATTGTAAAGATAAAAACATCGCGCGGTGTGAAGCTGCGACAGCAGGGCGCTCTTGTAGCAAAAATTGACTTTAAACCGTACTCAGCTTGCACTGGTAGGCTACTGTTTTCACAACTTTTGTCTGCGTCGTGCAACCGACCGTGTAGTCTGTGCGATCTGAGCGTGGTTTAAGTACGATACCACACTGTCTGGAGTGGTATAAACTTGCAGTGCGTGCTCACTCGCTTACCCTCTCCAGCAGTGCGGTATCTACACTGTGTCGAGAAAAAAGTAACCCCCTGGACATCGTACATTAGAAATGTCAAATCTGAACAGTTAATAGCGCCGCTATAAAATAATATTTTTGAAACAAAATTTGTTGATCGCTTCAGCAATTTAGCGGGAAATAAATGTAGGAAATTTTACTCAGATTCATTCATATTGGACATTTGTGTTGTACAATGTCTAGGGGGTTACTTTTTTGCGGATACATTGTAGTTAGGACAAGACGACGATCGAGTCAAGGAAGGCGACATCAGCAGAGCAGAGCGTCGTTATATCTACGACGTCCGACCAGCTATCAACATCATCACCATGCACGTCATTAACGTTGTCATCGTTGTCGACGTCCACATGGCGGTGGTAGCGGCGCTGGTGGTGACGTTGGACCGCGATGACGTGCGGTAGTCCCGCGAACGTTTGACGCTGTCACTGCCCCCGCCGCCTGCCACTAGTCCGTCCCGATGAACCACCTCGTCACCAGTCACCGCTCTCCCCCCGTCCACCATTCCACCATCACCCGGTGCAACGTAAGACCGACCAGGCTTTATCGAGTCGACGGACGGAAACCAACCGCACTTTACTGCAACCAACACAGACCACTGGCAAACTTTCACCTTATTTCATGACCTACTTAAAACACTTAAAGGTCGTGTATAGCTTTTTATAGAGAACCCATCGCCAGCTACGGAGCGTCACCTGCCACACGGAATCACATAGAGTTATCTGCCACCTGACACATTTGAACGCGCCCCGCTTTAACCCCAGCCAGACAGGCCGGTACTCGATTTTGTACCTACCCCGAAAAAATAGAAGGCTGAGTTGACCTTGGTGTTGGTTATATACCTTACCTGTCTGCACACAGTCACCCATCCAAGTAATAACCACTTGACAGCGACCCGACCGGGAGTCGAACCCAAGAGCTCGCGATCGAAGTGTTGTGAGCATCATCTCACTACACTCAAGCGTGACAACTGACTGATAGCGTCTTCCCTTTGCATGTATATCACACGTTCGTCCAGGCAGAACATGCCGTCTATCACGGCCATGAAATGAGTACGTTTCAAGACGGTGTATCGAATCTCGTTGCACTCGCATTGCAGATCGTGTTGAAACCTATACACATATACAGCTCATGTCCGCTTGTTTAGGCCTCAGCCATGCGGTCAACAACTTACACGTCTAGGGGGCTAGTGCATCGCGCTGAGTACCAGCTGTTAGCGCCCCAGCTTTCACAGGTACTCATTGCGTCTACCCACGGAGGGACGGCCAGGCTGAGTTGACCAAGTTTTCACTGCACACTGCACAGAATGCTATAACTGAAAACGGATACGTAATACAGGTCGCGCGCTTAATTAACCCGCGTATAGTTAAACGTAACGTACATAAAATTCAAGCTGGCAGATGGTTCAGTTTTTATAGTGTTCTCGAAATTGTTTTAAGTTACAGCTTGCATATACATACAGCGACGCCAATACAATTTATTTTGCACGATTAACTGTGGAATAAACTAAACTAAACTGTCAGAAGGAAAAGCGTTTATTGAGACTTACAGGCCTTCTGGCTGAGTACGAATGAAACAAGCTGATCGCCGAGGTACGACGGTAAACCGTTATTGCATGCTCCGTCGAGCGAGAATAGCATTGAATCGGCACGTCGGCGAAAACTCTGCAAACGAATAATCGAATACATACATAAACGCACGAATTCTATTAACCCGGTTCAGTTATAACGTTGGCTTTGTGTCTTGTGGTCTTCTTAACATCAATGGAATGGACTCTCTATAACGCTAACTATTATAGCACGCGCATTGTAGTTCGTCTCCATATTCAATACTACTGCCCTTCACCGGTCCTTGCAACCATAGCGGTAGGCCTACTGATAAACGTGAATACTTTTTGTTTAAGTCTGCACAACGTTTTGAAGCGATGTGATAACTTAGACATCAATTCAAATAACCAAAGTTTAACAGGTAAATATCATTGACTAAAAAGACGAGCTGCGTGGTTTCTCGTTTGTTGCTGATTTTTTTCTATCATTATCACATAAATTTCATAGGCGTCTCTGAGAGCTATAGGCCTACGTCTTGGCGTCTTTCAATGTGTTTGCTGCTGCATCGTTTCCACTTGTGCTGCTTGCGTGTTAAACACCTGTTAAAATTTCGTAAACATTGTGTTTTGTCACTATGCTGTGTCTCAAAAAATCAATTCACTTAATTTTTGATAGTTTCCTGAAACAGTGGCTGATTGAAATATTTTTGGCGCGTAAAATCGCGAAGAAACTTGACGCAAATGATTGTAGTTTGCCTATACCTCTCTTTAATACTGTCGTTACACTACCTTGTGAAATGCACAAGTCGTAGTTTGGCCGTTTATGACGGAGCTGTTCAAAAAATAACAGTGGTTTGTTTCTTTCAAGTCAAGGTGTAAAAAAGCAATTATTGATTCAGTGACTGTGAAGAATCGTCCTCTGAACGTCGAACCATGTTCCCTCATTCGCCGAGGGACGTGTGCGACGCTAATGCGTCTATTTAATGCAAGTAGACAACAATTAGGCCAAATAAGTCAAGAGGCGGCCTCGAGGACACGTAATGAAATGGATAACAAATGTGCAAGGCTGAATGTGTCCGCGGTAGCCTCCGTGGCATGCTGCGATATTTATAGCAATGACGTCAGCAGACAGCAGCTATTATCAGCATTGTATTGTATTGTAAATATGTTGTAATTGCTACCATCTGTTGTGGTGAATAAAGATGTTCATAGTCCTATCTCACAATAGCAAAGTCTCAAAAATCCGGTCCTGTGACCTTGACCTATGACTGAAATTCAACAGGTTTTTTTATACGGTTGACGAGGTACATGTTCGTGCAAAATGTTATCGAGCTAAATGCAGCGGTTCATGAGTTATCGTGTTAATAGGGAAAAAAACAACAGACAAAAAATTAGCGACGATGCTGAAAACAATACTGTTGTCGCTACCGCGGACAGTAATAATGCAGACGACATACGAAGCAGCTGACGGGTCCGGTTGTGTCGCCGAGTCGGCGCGCGATCACATAACGATGTCGACCTTCACGCCACTTGCGCAGGCACTCCAACTGTAATCCTGCATTCATTAATCACACGCAGCTCACATTCACCACACATTTACTAGGCCTACTGTACCGAACATACTAGATAAAAAAACAAGAAGCTCCGCAAAGTTTGTGAAGTAAATCAGTTACAGATCAAATTTAGCTCAGGGGTATTAGACGTTATCTCAAAACCTGAAATAGCCTAAATGGTTAAATGTCAATAGCTCCAAAACGATTAAAGCTACAGACTTCAAATTGAAACTTGACATGCCTGTTTCCATGAACAGTATGGACATGACCCCCACATTTAGAAAAACAAGTGTGGCAAAAGCCACATAATACCTACGTTTCGGAGGTTTTGTTTATTATTTTTGACTACATGCCGCAGCAGCAACGGCACTTTTAGCTAAAGACGCGTACAAAGCAACCTAACTGAACTGAACTGAACTGACCAGTGAGTGAGTAAGTGAGTGAGTAAAGTTAAACGTCCCACACGACACAGTATAGGTCATTTCGGTAACGGCCTTTTCAAGCAATGCACATATATACACATAATAATGAAACAGAAAGTTTAATTATACAGAAAAAAAAACAAAAATCTACCTAAGCCTAAAATTGTAAGAATATCCATTTTATAATGGATATTCTTACAATTTTAGGCTTAGGTCCATTACTGCATATGGAACAGTAATGACAGTTCTAATAATTTTCCCTGTTATCCGCCAGACAGTCATTAATTTCAGAACGATGTCCGTTGGAGACCGGGGAAAAGGGGGTGGGGGGTGAACTGACCAACTGGCGAGCAGTAATGCATTACGTACTGCTAGCTCATTGTCAGTTCAGTTGCTGTGTACGCGTCTTAACTTTCGACAACATTGTTTTGGGGTTTCGTTTAGACCTTCTCGACATGTCGAGATGATTCGGAAAAATCCCGTGAAAAGTCCACGACAAGCTCGTTCTAATCAACTTTGGTAACGAGCATATCGCAGACTTTATTGTCAACGGTAAAAACTGCCGCTTTAACGGCGACGTCGCCGACTTCTACCGTGTTTTGTCGTGGACGTCGCTGAAAAGTCGGTGTAATGGAATTCGAGCTTAAATGCACAATAGATCGAAGTGAGTGGAGTCTGGGTGCCTATACGACATGGCGTATACCTGGTCGCGGTGAGCAAGTGTCGACGACGTCGATCACCGAGCTGTCCCGACATCCTGTGCGCAGGAACGTCGCACAACCGGAAGTCGACGTCCCGGCATGCAGCGCGAACTGGGCGCCGTTCATTGGGCATGCGCGAGCGCTGACCGTTTCCGCTGTGCACGCGCAACACACAATACACCGTCTTCCGCAATTTATCGTCACCGCCAAGAGCTAATGCTAAAGATCGACTATCGGCTTACGGCTAATAGCGTTTATGAAATTGCCCGTCAAAGTAAGACCGGAACCACCGAGTCTTATTTGCTCAACCGTCACTGCCGTGACTGACATCATTTACATTTTACATTATAAAGTAAAACGAATGCCACTATATCTTAGCAATACAGATTACGGACTCGAACGGTGCAGATATAGCCTGGTAATAAACGAAATAAAACAGAATATGAGCTTATTATTAACGAAACAGCTCTTTCTCCTGAGTGCGTCTCTCTCTTTAACATAAATTGAGTTCAACTTTTTATGATGACGACAACGATGACGAAATCACGGTACAGGTTTCAATCAAAAACAAAGCAAAAGCGTTAATAGAATATCGTGTGTACAGTTGGGACTTACTGGCCGTACATGCTACAAGTCTCTCAACATAGCCTACATAAGGGTCAGATTGCTCGTAAGAAGCAGTGGGCCCTAATTATTAACGTTTCACTGGTGCTGGAAGCGAGCGGGTCGTTCGGGCCGTAAAACCGTGACGCCGTCTCTGAATGGCGTATTAATTAATTATTAAACCAGTTTAAGAGGACGAATTTAACTGCACGCTGGAGTTGGGAACGTATTTAATCCAGTATTATAGCAAGAGCGTCCAGGTCAGATCTAACGCAGAACAGGCTAGAAAGGTCAGTGCTCGAAAAGCATAAATCGTCACCGAAAACGGTGCTGCTACCTAACCGTAACGAACACTGTGTTTGTTTACATCGATTCAGAGACCTTGAATCCACATCCTAGATCGAATCACTACCAAAATGTGTTTTTTTGTCCACTAACCACTCCACATTTCTCCGCTAAATTTCGTCAGAATTGGTTCGTGTTGAGATACACTGCAACGAGTTTTGTCAAAAAATGCTTCAGTTCACGTGCAAATAAATACGTCCCATTTTCGACGTACGTTCAAAATGCTGAAAAAGGTTTTGCAAAATATCTGGAGATATTTCGTGTTAAGTTTTGTCACGGTCGGGCGCGAAGAGTCACTTTGATCGAAGCGCAGCGTTTGCAGGTCGCGTGACTGTAATACCTCGTTTACACCACCAAGCGAACATCAAGCAAACATCGAGCAAATGTATTCATAATTCACGTGTTAATTGCTTGACGTCTGCTCGATGTTTGCTCGATGATTGCTTGATGATTGTTTGATGTTTGCTTCATGTAGGCTATGCTTCATGTATGTTTCGTTTTGCTCGACGTTTGTTCGACGTCTGCTCGATGTTTGCTTGATCGTGTAAACGGGGTATAAGCCAAGTCGCGACCGTTGCGAACAGAAGGAGTCTGACCCAAACTCCACCAGTTTCAATTTTTCTCGTGGATTCGTTGGACAACAAGTCCTACAACAAGCTGTATATCTGGACGTGTTAAGGAGTGCTGCAGATTTACTGCAAACAGTGCAACTTTTAAGCCAAAACTAGTCGGTGGGCGATCCTGTCCGGTCCTCTTCCTCGTAATCCTTTCCTTTTCTCTCTTTTCTCCCCGTTGGCCCCCTTTTCCTGTCCAAAATTCAAAAAGTTCAAAATTCCATCACCACCCCACGGAAAATTTTAAAAATTTTACATTGCTGTTGGCGAGTTTTAGCGCATTTCAATGCAAAATAAAACTAAATTACAAAGTTGATCATCAGTCGTTTAACGCTGTTAAAAAGTCCAAAATTTGATATAATTTTAATCGATCTAAAAAAATAATTAATTATTTTAGAAAATTTATAGATTGATTAATATTTAAATTATGCAGCCTAAAATGACATAATAATCCATTAACCCATTTGAGCGAAATGCTTGGGCGATTTGATGCAGTGGGTGAGTTTTTGCCAACCTAGTTTACGTGTAAAAATTGCTCTGACTGCAGTCTTGCAAGTTGATGTGGATTCGTCGTACAGCGACAAATCGAAGCGAGTGGAGTTTGAGCGTTGCGAGTGAAATAAGACTTACTGATGAGGATGCGTCGTCCTGTTGACACGCTATGCATGGACGAACAGAGCCGGCTACTGCTGAACGCTGTGCGTCGCCCTGCAACCGATCAATGCACGACTATTAACGACCGTTCACGACTGACAGACGACCGGCTTACGACTGAAATCCTGTTCTACGCATGACGAGCCGACGACTACGACATGTAACATTAATTGTCGACGACGAACTTCTGACTGCATGCCGTGAAAACCGAATCAGAAGCGAACTGCACGATGGTCTTAAAAGCCAGCACTTCATCGACGTTCATAACTTTGGCATTATGTCAACCAACTTTCACAACGTTTGACAGACATCTATTACAGAAAATTTGCAACAAAAAGAAATTGCCTTATAATCGTATGTAACTTGGTTACAGCGATAGTAATCGATGAAAAAAAGGTCTTTTGCAGTTAGATCTCATCATTGTGGTTATAGTAATAGACCTAATATAAAAAATAGCAAGTTAAGTTTTTTTATACAACACAATGCTGCGCTAACTCTAGGTAAATTATCGGTAATTTTTGGCATATTTTTTAGGTTTGGTGACACTTAATCACCCGACAGTTAATCACGCGACAGTTAATAAACAGTAACGACATCTGCGTAAAAAGGCTTTAGCTTGCACTGTGAAATTTGAATACAAACATCGTACAATTTTTAATTTTAATCAACTAATGAAAAATAATGCTGTAGTCATTTATAAACAGTTCTCATATATTTTCAAACAATAAAACTGATCAAGCATTGCGTGCCAGATAATTTTGTTATTTTGAACATGATAATCAATAACCACACTAACCTTCAACTATTTCTAAAACGCTGTCGGTTTTCTTGATGAATTTTATGCACTGATATTTTGACGAACTGCAACACAACACACAATACGACCTGATACTGAGATATACGTTAATAAAACAAAGTATACTAATAACTATACTAGAACTGTCAAATTAACGCGTTAATTTTAACGCGTTAATGCGTTAATAAATTAACGCGCGTTACAAAAATTAGCGCGCGTTAAAAAAATTAACGCACATGCGTAAATTTATTTAATTTACTAAATTCTACGAAGCGAAAGTTCCAATATTCGTTAAACTGCGGTTATTTGACAATTGAATGAATTGAAGTAACTAAACCGTAGTTGCCGTTCCATCACTACTGTAAATAAATAATTATTTATATGACAGGCTAATAGATTTCTATGCTAGCAATAACGTCAGGTGGGGCCCCCAAACGTTGTGGGGCCCGGGGTAACTTACCCCCTACTCTCCTTTTCGTCGGACCTGGGTGCGTTAATAACGCGTTAATTAATGCGTTAAAAAAATTAACGCAGTGCGTTAACGCGTTAAAAAAATTTAACTCTTGGACAGTTCTACAGTATACTAAAGACATGTTTACAGTGTGCTCTGCAATAAAATACTGTAATATGCAAATCGGAACAACACAACTAATTTCACAGTATTCTGAAACTTGATCGTCATTTCTTGTCCGGCTGATTTTTAACGAAAACAAAAACACTTTTACGTGCTCAACAAGTATAACTAACATTTTATTTTATGTACGAGTATAAGATTTTACCTTCTAGCTAACTGTGTACTTTTGCTGATACTTATTGCGACTTTACCAAATAAAAGATAGGCAGGCTAAGTTTACCCAAGAGGCTATCTAGTTATGCGACATTTTAACCATGCTCAAAACGACAGCCACGTTCGCGTACGACTTGAATAAAAGTGACGATCAAAATAGTTAAGATGCAAATAATTAGGCAATAATGGAGAAATCTAAAAAATAGTAGAGCGTGAAGTCAGGGGGCCTGAAAATTTTCCTCAAGGCCATTTTGTGCCGGCAGTGTTAATAGAAACTAATTTAGTAACAGAATGGCAATGGCTACGAGAATCTCCAACGCGTCGTATGTAAAATCAAGCCTGTAACAATAAAACGCTGGCAACGAAAACTGTAAATGCATTCATAAAGTTTTAGTTGATAAGAGCACACGTCTTAAAACTCTTAATCTTTATAAAAACGCAATAATTAAACACAAAAAACTACCTAAAACTACGTGTGAGCAAAATGAAGGCCGTTTAGTTACAACAGAATGCAGATAACGAAGATCGCGATAGTATTCGCGAAGTTTTAATAATAATAAGTCACATTGTTTTGATCGTCCGACTAACCAGCCGTCGATGACAAAAATTTCGGCGATGAAGAAGTCGGCAGTCGCGTTCGCTTCCAGGATGGAATGGCAAAGAACAAGCGTCGAAACCGACTGCCAGTTCTGCTGCCGCTGTTGCTGCCGCTGTTGCCATGGCAACGGTCGAGACTGGCGGCGTGCTGGCGTGACGCTAGAAGGCCTACTATCACCGGGGATAGATGATGACGAAGAAGAAGTAAATTTGATGACTATAGAGTCGCCCATGTCGTTGGCGCTGTAGACACGCCGGCCCGCTAGGTCGCGCCACGAGCTACGAGTCACGAACGCCGGGAACGTGCAGCGAGCCGACGGCCAGCCGAAACTATCTGCGCCGCCATACGACAACATCTCAGCATTGTGGCCAATTTTAGGAAGTCTTACTCTCAAGGGATTAGATGGAAAGAAAGAAAAAAAGAAGGGAAAAAGTAAAAAGAGGGAAAAGGAAGCGACGAAAATAAAAAAAAGAATAAAGGAAAGCCGCCCCTCCAATTCACGTTTCAGGCTACGCAACTCAACTCGACTCTGGGCGAAGATATGGACAAAAGTAAAGTGGCACGTTTTTATGATTTACGGTGTATAGGCCTACACGTAGTCTACGCGTACATGATGATATAATAACTACAAACATGCATTTGTAGCGTTTACCACAGAGTAGCATTATCTCGTATCAGAAGCGCAGACTGTTATTCGATGACAGGACAGAGGATAGGAGCTAAGGGGAGGAAACGAAAATACAATGACTACTAGAAATACGTTCTGTGGAACGAGGTATCTGTCCCATTTTGCCACGATAGCTGTCTCGTTTCAGCGTTTTTCGCTCTTGTTTCATTGTGCACGTCCGCAACGCCAGCGTACAGTGTAACTAGTAGCCTACGTATTTACAATAATGTGGTCAGCGATCTGTAAGGTCACGATAAACTACACAGAAGTTCAAAAACGCAAAGAAATCCTATCAAATTTGTGGTATAAACTTAAAATGTAGGTCTTCGTATGCAAATGCAAAATAACAGTACACGCAGTAGCTAAACAAATTCAATATAAAAAATAATAATACATATGCAGGTAGCACCCTCTGGCAAACATAAATGTAATGTTTGAGATTGGCATTTCGTTTACCTGTCTCAGATCGTTTATTTTTTTCCAAATTTCTGGCATTTTGTTACCTTTTTATACACATGTGTAAATTAAATACCATAACGAATACTAATTCAGCCCTTTTGTTGAAATACTCTGCACAGAAGCGACTTCATGGCGCAAAAAGTTAATCGTTTCTGCAAAACTTGTAGACAGTAGTAAATGATAAACAGACTCGTCGAGAGGGTGAGGTAGGGGGTTAAGCTACCCCGGGCCCCGCGAAGTTTGGGGGTCCCGCTTCGCTCAGAAATATAAAATACAGAAGAATGCACCATTTAAAAAAATTTTAATATTTTCTCCCCAGAAGGGGCCCCGCGAAAATATTTGGGGGCCCCGCAAGAATGTTTCCCCTGTCCCCGCTGTGGCTCTCGACGGGCCTGATGATAGGCCATTGAAAATGCAGTGATCACTATTTTGGGGGTTAAATTTAACTTAAGCTTTTAAAAGCTCAAATTAGGGGATTAAATTATTTTTATCCTTTGTGTTTATAGCGGCCCCTGAAACACGTTTTCTGAGCTATCAGCCAATACTATAGACCCACAGGTTTGTTTACTGTGGTATGAAAACCTTCCCATTGAAAATGCATTGCGGGGGCAAAAAATGGGCAAAATAAGGAAAGGGGTTACCGGATTTTCACCTCAAACAAACTCGATCTTACTCTTCGGGCTTCGAATCACTTTGCAAAATTTCATTAGAATCGAATCAAAACTGCGGCTGTAAGAGTGTTTACAAACAGACTGACAGAATGGCAGTGTGACATATAAGTGATTTTATAATAAGCGGTCTCAAACGCACTGAACAACAGTTCTGATACAAAGGTTGTTAATAACAGTTGAATGCGTATTTCTAAAATTAGCTGACCCCTAATTTTTGGCGAGGAGCCCTTTAGTAGAGACGGTTGTCTAGTCTGTCTATACGTAAGTATGACGAGCGAGTTCTCCCATAGCTAGCTAGGTAACTTGGCCTTCAGCTCAGTTCTTTGACAGCCACTAACAAAGTCGTTTGGTTTCGATGGCTTCAGGCGAAAGCCATTTCGCTGCGTTACATTCAATTATCGTACTGTGTCATCATAGTTCGACCTGCCGAGTCAGTCAGATAAGAACTTGTTGCAGTCGACTGACGGGGTACCAAAACAGCATTGACAAAATGTCTAGGCCAACCGTACCGCACTGCGATAAAATCAGAACAGAATTGAAACAAAACTTTGGTTCAGTTTTATCGCATATGTAGGCCTAAACGCCGCTTAATGGCATAAGTCCATATTCCACGTGGAGACTTGCTGGAAAGTGGTAAACTATTCGGTACGGTAGTGAACAGGTTCGTTCTATAGCCGACATTTTCCCTGATTCCTCTGCTGAAGAGGCAAGTGATCGTTCCCCATTAAAGTCGCTATTTCATTCCATTAAGGTTGTGTATAGCTTGTTATGGAAAGCCGGTCGCAGAGCTACGGAACGTCACCTGCCATATGGGATCACGAAGTGTTATTTGCCACTGCACATAGGTGAACGCCATCCCCCGTTTTAACCCCAACCATACAGACCGGTACTCGATTTATGTACCCGGAACGGATGGAAGGCTTGGTGTTGGCTATATACCTAGATGGTTTCCTGTGCGCAGATGATCAACCATCCAAGTAGTAACCACATGATAGCGACCTGATCGGCAGTCGAACTCACGACCTCGCCATCATAAGTCCAACGTCCTACCCGTTATGCCACCAAACCACAAGTTGCAGACACTTTTACTTCGCGTTATTTTGACAGATAAATAAACCTATTCGCCAACGCGTACAGTAATGTTGTATACACGGTGGTCCGTAAAAACGTGCCACGTTTATTTTTAAATAGTTCTGTGAAACATTGGCCGATTTTAATAATTTTTGGCGTGCGACGTCAAGTAGAAACTTGATGCAAATGACTATAGTTTTGACCACCTCACCTTAATACTGTCGCAACACTACCTTGTGAAATGTAGATTATTGCGCCTGCTGTTAGCAAGTAGTGTCAACATCTACCACTTGCATTCGTGCTGGAAGAGGACATTTTGAGCACATGTTGTAATAAAGACAATGTGATATGACACGTATGACTTTTTGAGAGACAATAACTGTGTTTTTCGCTAGTCAGTTAATCATTTCTGAGCCAACGCGCGCGCTATCTAGTATGAATTCATTGTTGTAAACGGTTAAACTACGACTTCTGCATTTTACAAAATAGTGTAGCAACATTTGCGTCAAGTTTCTTTTTGACGTTGCATGCCAAAAATTATTAAAATGGCCAATGTTTCTTGAAGCTATTCAAAAAATAAAAGTGGCACGTTTTATGGACCACGGGGTAGATGTGTACGGTGGGCTAGCGACCTTGTGTAAGTTCCATGACGACTGGACCGTCCCTGGCAGACCTCAGACCTCGACACGACGAGTCGGCCGACATAGCTAAGTGCACGACGGTCCCCAGTACTCGGTAAATCTGCGTATACAGTTCACACATCAGCAGACATGCAACGTTTTAACGATCAAACTGTCATCATGCGCGCTATTTCACAGTAGGATATGTGAACGTATGTCAAACCAAGATCTGGCCAAACTGTCCCCGGAAATTATTTTTGCATTCTTCTTAAGCACACGTATAAGATTTTGAAGTCACACTCCTCTGTAAACTTCGTTGGTTATGAACAGAGAATTATCAATAATGAGTCCATGTACCATTACTGGCATACCACCGCCAAAGTAAAAAGAAGGCTTTCAGCCGTTTAAGAGAGAAAAGTTCGTGTAATTTATGACCTTGTTTACATACAAAAATTACATTATACTTTTCAACCATGTCCAATTGTCCATACATATTCAATCAAATGGTTCTGCAAAACAAGAATGTCTCAAAATTGACGTTAAATTCGACGTGCAGACCTCCGGCCTATCAAAAGTCCGGTGTATTTTAGACCATAATACGACACAATATGTGTGCAATAAGGCGTTATGTGTTAATTATTGCACGTGAGTGAGTTTAGTTCAGATTTCAATGGACTGGGGTCGACACAAACACATTTTTGCAAACGATGATCCCTGCTTCTATGTCACTAAACCATGCTACTGTTTATAACAAATCACAAGAAAGAAGCGTACGAAACAGCGGAAGTAGTGAGTTGCAGGCGTGGACAGTGGAGACGTAGTTAGTGACGTCATTGATGGCGTCGTTAGTGACGCGAGCAAGCGACTGACGAGGTAGGTGTGTGCACCGTCTCGCCACGTCCCCACGCACTCGAAATTCCACTCTGCACAGCATACAACTTTGAACTGGAGTGTTTCTTTTGCGACAATCAAAGAATAGAAAAGCACTGAGTATTCAGAGTTTAAGGCGCATACACAGGACCTAACTAAACTGAACTGAACTGACATGGTTCATGGACGAACTGGCCAATAAGCAACAAATAATGCATTACAGTGGACACTGTCTAACAGCATCGGTGGCCTAAGTGACTATGCTCACATACGCGTCAACCAATGGACTCGTCCCGCTTGCCCATTGGTCACTTTATCAGAAATTAAACAGTGTCCGTTTAGTTACGTCGTTCTGCACGCATCTTTAGGCTGCGGCATGATGGTGACGGCGCTGAAATTGTAGAAAATAAACTTACAAATAGCAGACGTAAACTTTTACGCAGTTGAAAATACAGGAGTAAAAATTTAAATCGCAGCTATAACAACGTGACAGGGCGTTAAAATGCCGAAATGTTTCTGCGCTGCAGTCGCAGTCCATTTTGCACCAGGCCCGTCGAGAAGGGGAAACTGTAAAGGGATAAGTTACCCCAGGTTCCGCGACGTTTTGGAGAGAGCGCCGTCGCTCCTAAATATAAAACACACCAGAATGCGCCATTTTAAAAATAAAAATTCAAAAAATATTTTTTCCAGAGAAATCCCGCGAGAATGTTTCCCCGGGCCCCGCTGTGGCTCTCGACGGACCTGTTTTACACAACCACGATTACGCTTCTGATTCGCTGGCGATACGCGGATATACAAACGGGTTTTATTTGATTTTTGACCGCAGTTTTTGCCGAATTGTTTATACTTCACTGCGAGTAAACCTTGATCGTAGGAGTAGGCAGCATCGGAGCAGCGTCTGAAGTGAAAGACAAGTCGTGATGGTGACGAGCAGGGTCGCACGTATGAGACCGGGTTGCGACAGAACCCGCCGCTGCTATTGCTGTAGACGAAGTGATAGGCGTCGTGGAACGGGCACGCAGTCGACGTCGCCAACCCGCCCCTGTCTGCGCCGCAACAACGCACCTTACAATGAATGCTATTTATCATACAAATATACTGCATATTAGATATTTAACCCATTTGAACAAAATCAAACATACAAACCAGCTGATCAGAAGCGTGAAGTATCTCAGCCTACAGAAAGATTAAAACGTCTCAACCTACCCACATTAAAATATCGCAGAATTCGAGGTGACATGATCCAGGTAGGCAGGCCCCTATACAAAATTCTAACAAAAATATATGACAAGTATATCAGCAATCTGCATATACTTACAGAGACATCCTAATCCAAGAACAAGAGAGAATAGTATAAAATTAGCTACTTCCAGATGTCATTGTGATTTTACGAAGTTTTCACTTCTATGCCGGGCCGGGTTGGTACTTGGTAGGTGACTGCCTGCGGGCAGGTAAACCATCTCGGTATGTAACCAGCCATTTAGGTCAACTCAGCCTTCCATCCCCCGGTGTAGATAAATCGAGTACCGGCCTATCTGGCTGGGGTTAAAGCGGGGCGCGTTCACCTGCGTCGGATGGTAATGTAATACTGTGTGATTCCATACGGCGGGTGACGCTCCGTTGCTCCGAGATGAGTTTCCTATGACGAGTTATAGCATGTAACCATTTTAATCATTTAGCACCAGCTGAAATCGAATTTGGTGCATTATATCTTTAAAATGTGAGATCTGGTGGCAACAACTTTAATTATTTTTTCTTGAAAATCAACTGACCAAATTTAGTGCAGTTTAAACGTTGCTTGCATGTCTTGTCTGAAGAACTGGGGGCTGGGCCTCCCCGCTGGACTCCCTCGTCTATACGCCACTCGTGCCTGTATGACATACGATCTATAGTAGCAGCGTCATCACATCGTCATCACCTTCCTTTTGTCGACGTCATTGTCATTGTGACGTCGCGTTACGTATCTATGGCGTGATGGGTCGGATGGACGTACCTCTGATAAGCGTTCTGAAGATGGACTGGCCGTGAATTGCTGTGCAGATGTTTTGCAGCGTATTTCGCCCGACACAGAAACCTGCTCAGACAAAACATCGCCGCCGCCTGCTTGAGATAACGTCGATCGACCACACACTGGCTGCGATTTTCTTTTCGTCACATTTTACACCTTACATTAATGCCGGCATATACTGACCACTCGGCATAGAAACACCGTAAAAATGCTGCAGCTACTGTATTTTTGTCTCATGGCAGAAAATTTTATATGAGACTAGAACGCTGGGAGTCGAAAAATTGTTTTCAATTCTATCCAGCCCATTCGGCAATCAATATGCAATCGACCATATATAATATACCGTGTCAAAATGTGTCTACAGTTTTACTTGAGTAGCTTGCTAATGTAATCACGATGTCATCAAAATGCTGATTTCGGAAGAAAATGGTGTGTAGTTGAGCCTTTGTAATACAAAAATACGACAATTGTTAAAAAACAAAAACTTTGGCAAATTGTTAACCTAGAAAACAAATACTTTTTGTCAACCACTTTTAACTTTTGTCCACCACGTTAGCAGTGGCCGTCGCACGCGCTACGAAAAAGTCGTTTTGCAGCAACCGCTGCAGCAGAGTCGTTTCCGCAGCATGCGTTAAGGTCGACGGTGTACATTTCAAATAGTTTTTGATTCCAAAGTTGCGTCAGTAGCAAGCTTTGGTACTTAGCAAGCTTTAATACTGTTGTTGAGAACTCAAGAAGTTACTAACAAAATTATGTTCATGTTACTTTTGTTTATTTTAATGTTAAAAACAACATAGAAAAGGTTCAGTTTTACCAGGTAAAGTGGCAGCACTAATTAGACGAGATAGACTATCGGCGTACAATCAGTTGCATATTACTTTTCTGATGATCACTGTTGAACATTAACAATGCGTTTGCAATTTCATACAATTATTGTCCTTGATAATGTTATATTTTTTTACCCCAATTAATGTAAAACGGCATTTTCAATGAAGTCATGATTACGCCAGCACTACATACTGATATGTCGATATAAAGAAAACCTTTGTTAATATTTCAGTAAAGTGAATTATCGGGACGAGTCGTGCAAATTTTTTTTAAACGCGTATAATTTTGCCAACGTTGAGAGAAAATAAACTATAGTAGACTCATTTCGCGGCCACGGCGATATCCGATCAGGCAAAACGGAGCAAATTTAGGTAGACGTGAGATAAGACGAGATGCAACCGTACGGTTGAAACGACACAGTGTTGTTGTAAAACACAATTTACACAAATTCACTTTGCTGATATATTATACTATATACACGGGGAAGTGGAGTTAGGGCTCGTTAGTAGAGTCCGAGACTACGAGGGAAGCGAAAGATCTCGTAATAAAAAAGCTAAGCTTATAAAAATCAATCGAGCATATGTGTCAGACACAATCACAGCTACAGCTGCTGCTGCTGCTGCACAGTAGGACGATATCGTATCAATCGGAGGTAGACTGAATGATCAGCATATAGGCAGGCAAGCCGTGATTCGGCTTGATCGATCCAAGCCCGTGTCTACGGTCATTAATCCTAACATCGCGAGCAGGGCCGGATTAACGCATAGACCAACGAGGCCATGGCTTAGGACCCTGCGATTTTAGGAGCCCCGCGCTAGCCTAAGAGGCAGAAATGCGGTCAGTTGATTCTCAGGAAAAAAATCCAAAACTGTTGCCACTCGACGTCGTATTTTAAGGCTAAAATGCATCAAATTCGATTTCGGCTGGAGCTTCGCCCTATACCCTGTTAGGGGAGCTCACGGCGCTTCCTCGGACTCCCTAGATGAATTTAAGAGGTTACGCACAATGAAATATACGACCATCTTTACAATTTAGGCCGCTTGAAAAAGTGCTTATATGACTTTTATTTTTATTGCAATTTGTAACGTGAGTGCGAAAGGGCGCCCCACAATATATTTGGGCCTAGGGCCCCTTAAAGCCTTAATCTGGCCCTAATAGCGAGGCCAGCGAGTGAGCGGCTGGTAGAGAGGTGTGTAAGCCGACGGCGTGCATCTGTCACGATCGTCGCTCGCAAGACAATCAGTTAGCCACGGGCCACTGCAGTTGAGATAGACCCAGCGTGCCCTCCTTGTCATAAGATGTGAATCGGCCTGCTAGAAGTGAAGTCAGAACAGTCTGTCTCGTCTGCAGTGGCAGGTCAATTTTGGCGCGTAAACGCAGTCTTTACCCAACCGGCACCGCACGCGTCTGCCGCAATCTTTGTTTGTTAGATATGTTAGAAAATGATAACATCTACTTACTGCTCAAAATCTGTAGATGCTGTACACTGCGGCAGTATTAGAGTAATAAAAAATCGTCAACAAAAAAACTGTAAAAAAAATACTAGAAACTGTTGCAGTGTTGCTAGTTTTTCTTCGATTTGTTTTTTTTGTATTCTTAATCAAACAACAAAAGATGCCGATGAAACGTTTAGACTACGGTTTTCGAAAACCAAATCCGTATTATATTGTTCAGAAACATTTAATAAATTTTTTTCAACCACAGTGCATGAATGAACACTGCTGGTTCGTGCAAACGAATCACTGTACTGCTTCCAGTTTTGCTTCGTTGCGCACTTCGATAAAGAGCGCGTATACGAAGTGTGGTGTGTCCGGTACAGCGAAATCGAACTGCCGCGTGCTAACGAACCGGCGGCGTCGTGGGCGAAAAGTAGACGAGATAGAAAATTGCAATTTTCTGATACAACCGGCAAATTTCCGACAAGGAAATTATGATCTTGACCTTGACCTTGACCACGAGTGTTTCAAAATTTCAATTTTTTCCCCTAAATTTTACCAAAATGGCGGTTTAGCCCCGAACTTTGCATTCTGAAACGAAAAATTTCCGACAAAAAGACAATTTTCCAACGGCCAAAAATTTTGGGTGGGCGATTGCCCCCCCTCTTTCCATGAACTTCCCCCTTGCCTTGACGGCACTGTAACGAGCGGGCGAACGGCCGACATAGGACGGAAACAGCTTGCCAGCAACAGCAGCGGCGTCGGTCGACCGGCCGGTTGGGTCGTCGTCTCAGTTAGTTAGCCAGACCAGAGACAACTATGTTGACGACGAGATCGATGAAACGCGTGATGCTGATGCTGACGCGACTGCCGTGAGATGACTTATTCCATCCAGCCTCCCTTCATCCACGCAGTAATCTCGCCCTGTGCTCGTGCTCGCTCGCAAGCATCTATCATCTTTAGCCAGTGCCCCATTATAGGATCGCCTCCTGCCCCCAGAAAAGTCCCCCCCGGCCGACTATTTACCGGCAGAAATCCGCCCCGTCCGGCGGCCGCCCGGGCGGGACGGATTTCTGCCAGTAAATTGTCGGCCGAGGGAGACTTTTCTGGAGGAGGAGCGATTCCATAATGGGGAGACTTTTTATGGGGCAGGCGATATTTTAATAATGGGAGACATATCAATTCCGTGATTATCTCTCCCTGGGCGGATTTATCACGGGGGAGACATTTCAATGTGACATCGGCCGAGCGAGCGAGCTCGGCTGAGCTAGTCGAGTCGACCGGTGACGACATGGATACAATGACAACAAGGTCGACGCGCGACGGTCAAGCCCGTCCGCGATACCTTGATGATGATGATGATGATAAAATCCGCCGACAGAAGGTCAGATACAGCCAGCGGCGTAGTCGTGCGTTAAAAATTTTGGGGGCATGAAAGCGCCGAAAGCTGCGAAAAAAACAGCTGCCATTTTTCGACAGAAGAAATATTGGCACTAAAAATTGCAATTCCACTTCTCAATTCCTCAACCCAAAATGAGAATT
>Ga0209671_1000361_pt1 | contig 28548 bp, 18 predicted proteins | sample WorMetHERISLAND2_2_FD_187401 | JGI IMG/M metagenome (GOLD analysis project Ga0209671, IMG submission 187401) | Marine gutless worms symbiont microbial communities from Max Planck institute for Marine Microbiology, Germany - Olavius geniculatus... | ecosystem: Host-associated > Annelida >...
TCCATGTAGTCCGTGGTCTGCCAGCGGGGCGATTCCAGTCGTGCTGTGGTATGTCTCCGGACTTGGAGTCCACTGCAAGCTTCAGGGCCTTATGTGCTGGTGTGTCGGCGGGCAAACGGCGAATATGGCCGAAAAAGGAATGACGGCGAGCGGCTATGGTACTGATTATACTTGGCAGATTCGTTCTGGTAATGTTCGCTTTGAGTTAACCGCGATTAATATGCAGTATGCGTTGTGCTTGCAGCACACCAGTAATTTTGCTTGTAAACCAATAACGCTTTAAGTGTGGTATATCGGCGTGGCGTTGTATTGCAGCGGTCGGCTTTGGCGTACTCATGATGCTATTGACGTTCGTGGCAGCCGAGCTTGGCGGAGTCCTACAGGTGAGCTTCAAACTTCAAGTCGAGTCGAGTTTTGACTGTGGACTAATGTCTAAAAAATCCTTTTAAAATTTTGTGCTTTCGGTTGCATCCGGCAAAAATGTAGGGACGGTGGGGCGGAAAATTGTTTTATTTTAAATAATATAGTTGATAAATTTTAATATTTTTTCAAAACGTTTTTAATTAATCTATTTTTATATCATGAGATGTGATGTGATGTGATGTGATGAGATGTGATGTTAACACAACAGCGCATAAAAAGGTTGCACACTAAATAGTACTCGTGAGAACTTAAGTAAAGATACTGCAGCATAACAGACTAAATGCAAACAGTTTTTTTCGGTAAAAATTAAAAAAAAAACAACTAAAAACTACAAAAAATATTTTGGGGAATCTAATTACCAATTTGGAGACGCAAGTATTTTTAGAAACGGACGGCAACCGTATGCACTTAATCTTTTAGGCCTAAGTTTTTGCTTTATATGTTACTCTATTATTTACGATATTATTTAAATTGTGGCTTATTGTACGGTCCATGTTTATTGTACGGAATTAAATCCAACCAAGTAGGTACGATAAGAGTGAACGTTATGCTTATCATTATTCCAGTGTCTGTATATTATACGTACTGGATGATGTCGGTTTATGACGCGTGCGTGCAGGCAGCGCTAACGTTATTCGGTATGATCAGCGGTCCTATCCTGGGTCTGTTCATTCTCGGCGTCGTATATCCGTGGACCAACTACAAGGTGCGTTGAAATATCGAATATCGTGTCGGGTACAATTTCTCGTTGTGTTATATTACAAGAATGTAGGTGAAAAGTGACGTAAACGTAAATAAGCAGCGCCTGATCAGTGCATGATCTCGTATGGTGATCTGCACCATCGTGTCATCGGCAAGACAATCGACTATGTGGCGTGGACGGCTACGCCCGTGTGTGAGAACTGGCAAACGAGACTTCAAACACTTGCTCTGATAATATGAACGTTACTTGATAGTTATCTGATGTGCCAGTTTGATCTGCATACTTTATATGTGACGCTGTAGGCTTACTGTATGCCATAGAAATCGCTGTCGTATTTACAAGGTACAATACCAGTACGAACATATGAAACGACATGTAGCGGGTTGTGCATTTGTGTTTGGTTCGTTTTCTGCGCTATGTTTGTGCCAAAAATTATCAAAATCTGATGAAATCTGAAAAGATATCGCAACAATACAAAGGGTGAAGTTTTTTGAGACACATCGATCGGCTATTGTGTGTGTTGCGTGTGTTTCAGGGTGCGTACGTCGGCGTAACAACTGGTCTGATACTGACGCTGTGGATCGGCATTGGCGCGCTGGTCTACAAACCTCCAATCTTGGGTCACACGCCACCAGCGATGAACACCGACGAATGCCCGTACCTCAACGGCACTGAGATGTTTACGTCTACCACTCCACGTGAACCCTTGTCTACGTCTAATAGCTCAGCCACCGTCACTAACGTCCAAGATATGTACGTCTAATCTACCCACTCCTCTGTCGTTCTAGTCTCAACATACTGCAGGGGAACTGGCGAAATTTTACTCCCCTTTAGAGCCTGCCTGTAAGCTATTTGTTCAGCATTTAGCACTAGTGGAAAACCACTCATCGATCATCCAATCACAGTGCGATAATCCTAAACGTAATTCTTCATCGAGTTGAATCGGTAGTTTCATGTTGGTCGCCAGGTGTCACGTCTAAAACACAGGCTACGCAATCGGTTTATCCACACAATGTCATGAGATAGAGACATGTTCTTTAGCGTGTAGTTTGTTGTATTAGGCTAAATGTTTTGTACACTGTTTGTGTTGATAGTTTTTTATTTGTGAAGCGTTACTGCCTTTTTTGGTAAGTGGAGATATTTTACTGCACTGCCTCGTCTCATTCCTCATTACCCCTGCTATCAACCTGAATCATGCACGCTGTAGGCCTATTCCATTATCGGCTGAAAACTCATCTTTTTCCCAAATCTGTCCGCCATAGTTTCTCTTTATTTTTTTACGGACAGAACTCACGGATCAGCGACCAGCTCATAGCTTAGAAGTCTTTGGTGATTGTTAACTTCGGTAAGTAAAGTGCGGCAAATTAAGCCAACTCAGCTGGCTTTTAGGCGCACAATAAATGTTTACACGCTTGTAATTTTACTCACTACTTCTGCTTGTATGTTGGTTAGACCAGGTTACGTGCCGATCTACCAGATGTCGTACATGTGGTACGCGCCGTTTGCTGTTCTTGTCACTTCTGTCACTGGCTTGCTGGTCAGCTTTCTGACAGGTAGCCTTATAATATACCACTTATACCCCGTTTACACGATGAAGCTGGCTCGACGAGCTGGCTCGACGTTTGCTTGATGTTTGCTTCGTGTAGGCTATGCTTTATGCATGCTTCATATTTGCTTAATGTTTGCTCGACGTTTGCTCGATGTCTGCTCGATGTTTGCTCGATGCTTGCTTGATCGTGTAAACGGGGTATTACACACTGCGTTCAGTTATATTCCGTTTACACGATCAAGCAATCATCAAGCAAACGTCCAGCAAACGTCGAGCCAGCTCGTCGAACCAGCTTCGTCGTGTAAACGGGGTATTACGCGTATGTTTACTGGTTAATTAGTCGGCATCGCTGTTTGACACAGCTTTGTGGGATAAAAAAGTAGGCGGGGTAGAAAGTTGCAATTTTCCATCATAGAAAATTCGCCCAAAATTGTAATCTATTATGTTGCCCCTAAATTTTCGCAAAATGGGGGTTTTCAGCCATAAGTTTTGCATTTTTGGACAAAAATTTTTGGACAAAAAAGATTTCCGACAATTTTTTAACAGCCCGAAATTAAGAAAGGAACAATTACTAGGTACTGCTGTCTGATTTCGTGTGTTCCGCTGCAGCTGGCGTCTGTGCGCGTTAGATAAGGCCTAATAATTATGCACGTATATTGAACATGACCAGCAGATAAGCTACTATGCCTATAAGCCACAGTGAACAAAAGAAAAGCGTTATTTTAGTAACACATGCACGAACATGCGTAGTTAACAAATCTTTGATTATTAAAACAGCTGAAAGCGAGAACTGTTTGGCAAACAACGTATAGAGACCAAGACCAAAGTTCGTTCATTTGTATAAATACTCTATAAACCTACTAAAAGTTGATGGTTGCGGTCATAGAAGTCGACTCAAAATCATGAATTTCAAGCAAAAGTGTATGAGTTAGGACTACGTGTTCAGCACGTCTTTAAGTTGTCAAAATTTACACAGAACGCACTACGAGGTACAGATCTTTAGTTTCGCTGTTCGTATGTATTTTAAGGCTACACGAGACCTCGTGATGTCGACCCCGAACTGCTGTGTCCTATCTTGGATGTGTTCTGCTGCTGCCTGCCAAATTCCTGCCGACAGAAACTGTCTCTCTGCTGCTACTTCGACCGACGAATGAAAAAGGTTATTACCAAGAACTAGAAAAATATGTCGACCCAGTGATGACATATTATGCGGTCATCCGTTTAAAGCTGCGCCACCTGTTTTAACCATAGCATTAATCCACGTCTAACGTTTGCCAAACCTTACGAAATGAAAATTACTGGCACATCGGTTATTCCTGCTCTGGAGAACGTTCAAGTCAGTTTTGGTTTTCTGTGCCTTTTGGGTTCGAGTTAGGAGCCGGTACGAGACAAACAAACGAAAGGACGGACGGGCAAGTCCCGTAATGTCGCCTATTAGAACGATCAAATTAATAAAGGCAGTGAAATGTGCTTAGTCGCTACTGCTGCATATCAGTCACTGATATAATCAGTGCAGGCTATTACAGGAATAGGCCTGTAGTCAATATTCTGGTCTAAGCAGCATGATTATAGGCTTATATCGAATCTATGCCGCTACTTTTATTTTTGCAACAACTTTAGCAGCGGCAGCAATAATACTCGTATAGTAGCAGTAGACAGCAAGCACTATAGCAGTAGCATAGTGCTTTGTAAAATTGTGAGTGGATAATTGATCTCTCAGGTGAAGTCTAGCAAGCTGGCAACGGCGGCATCGACTGTGAGTGGCAGCCTGTCTAACGGCGCCGATATGTCAATGAACTTGCACAGTACCACGAAGCCACAGACAGCGACAGAGTATGCCGGCACAGTCAACGGCTTTGTCAACCTTACCACCAGCTTCGACAGCGGAATCGATGTACTAGGCTCAACTTACATCGTCTGAAACAATAGCGTTATGGCATTATGGCATTCGGCGATTGTACAAAATTGTTTTGCGCATAATCCGTTTCTTGTGATTTTTAAACGCTTGACTGTACGTAATCGTCCCAATAAGTCGTCGAAAATCAAATAATTCTCGCATATAATTATATGTATAGAATATTTTGCAGAATGACAGACATAAAGCTACTCGATAACGTAGTATTTTCTGTCTCGTCCACTTGCATAATTGTGTACAGTATTTGCTCCACTGGCGTAGCCAATTTTCTGAGTGAATGATAATTTTGCCTGCCTTTTTATCTCATCTCTCTCCTGTGCCTCTTTTCCTTCCACGTCGTTCCTTCCTTTCCTTCTTTATCCGTCCACTAAATCGAGTGGAGTCTGCAAACGATCTTAGCTCCCTGGCGTGTATGGTATAGCATGTCGGTATATTTTTGAGGTTAAAATATTACACTACGGTATAAAATGCACACAAACCATTAGCCCTGAGGAAAAACGGCAGCGCAAAAGTTCCCCGGACGCGGCGCGGTAGAAAACGATTTTGTGCCATTATATGTAAACCTAGAGTTCAAATGACAGAAATTCTTTCGGAAATCGTTTAGTCGGCTAAAATACGATTCGCACTGAAATAGTTATATTTCTCTTACCTACCTCGAAAAAAAACTTGTTAACCTATTTCCACGGTTTAAACAAGAAATTTTTGCTAATGCTCACGAGACGCGCGAAGGCCTATAGCAGTTCCTATTTAGTAGTTTAGCTATAAATTGGGGTGTTCGCGCTCAGTTAATATACAAATACCAAATTCTCTATCTGGATCGCATAACGATAGTTCCGTGGCGCCACCTTGTAAATGATTTAGTCTTGCGTCGCAGCCCGAAATCGCCAAAAAATCAATAAAATCCCTTATTTTGGCGTTCAAGGTCTTTCAAGGTCATTGATCTCGGCGGCAATCGAAAGCCAGTGTACAACTTTTTATTAGTAATTAATAGTAACCTAAGCTCTATATGCACCGTTACTGAGATACAGCGACTTATTGGGCAAAAATCGCAAATTTTACCCAACCCCTCTCATTTAGTGCCCTCGTTCAAGGTGACCCCCTTCGAATTTATGGAAAAGCTTTACGGTTCCTGAGACTAGAGTTTTTCAAGCAGCCTACGGTGAAGATTTCGTAATCCTATCTTGCACCGTTTTTGACTGACCCACCCTTGTGACGGACAGAGAGACAGACAGACGGACAGACAGAATTGCGATGGCTAAGACGCGCTGAAAGCAGTAGCTGCTTTCGCGCGTAAAAAGCGACCTGCATGTGAAAGTCCCAAGAAGCTGTCGGTCTGTGTTCTCAATATAGGCTACGTCACTGAAATACCGTGGTAGCCTATACAGTGGCCACATAGGCAATTGTCGACCGACTATGAATCAACTTGTTGCTTGTTATCAACTCAGAGTTAGACATGGGTCGATATGGTCAATGACTGGGTCAAAAAAGAACGGTTATAGATTTCTGCTTCGCGCAGTGGATACGATTGACTAGTCATAAAGATCGGATCAAACTATACTATAGAGTCAATCTAGTACTAATGTTATGCTAAAAAATTTACGTTTGCTGGGTTTAGCCAGTTTAAAACTGAAATGCAGCATTTTCACGTTTTCGTTGCGGGACAGTCTAACATATACCCAATGCGGTACCCGGCTGCTCAAGCGACTTTCACTTCGAACTGTTACCGTGGCTGGGGTCGGGTCGTAATTTTATACTTTTCGTAGGTTGGGTCGAGTCCGGTCACCGTGACCCATGGCCAACTCGGAAGTCATCTTACCGGTGTCTTTGTTATTTTCTGGATTCACGCATTTTGTTAACGTACTACAACGTATGGTTGATTCATTGCATGGAGACGATCAGGAGTAGCCCATATAGCGTATGTGCATTAATAGTGACTTGCTGAGTTATTTGATGAATCTCTTAGTACTGGTTAAATGCTGAATTCTTTTGGAATAAAAAGCAGTAAAATGAGTTTTTCTAATCACAGCTCAGTGTCGGTATAGCGTCATATGAACAAGCAGTATTCAGTTTAGGTTATGTAGAACTGCGTCTTGTTGCGAATGAAGCATTATGTTTGCTACCTTCCGGGTGAATAAAGATATATATTATACACGTCGCACCGACACCATGCTACTTCTGCTTTTTTGCGATAAACTTATCAACGGCATAAACAGTTTTTTTTCGCGCGTTGCATCTTAAACTGAAATACGACAAAAAAAACTCCAAATAAGCCTATAGTATATAGGCCTACTGTTACAGCGCCTCATTCGACTAATTCAACTAAACGATTTCACATCACTGCATTTGTTGCAGAATCGTTTAGTTACAAAGCACGCAGTGCCGCCAAAATATGCGACCGTTCGCCTAGCTTACGTGCTCGCTCACTGCGTTGTGCAGGCCCATAATGGAGCAACTTAGCTGAAAATTATTCCCACATGTTCCCGCATGATGTAGGATAAAAGTACCAAATTTCACACAAATGTTTATTTCTACCCCGTAAGCAATATTAGATAAGGAGCCACATGATTTCCGTATTTTTTACTACTTTTAATTATCGTATAATCTCTAATACTGATTTCTGATCTTTTAAACAGAAAATTGGCACACCAGCTATTCCAGCCTGCGAAACGTTCACGCCACTTTTTGTCTTTTGTTCTTGGTCTCAAATTATAAGAGCGCATACGGGACAGACGGACGAACAGACAGACCGACGGACAGTTAGGACGGCTGCAAAATAAATATTTAGAACGGCCGCATAATAATCATCGATTGTTTAGACTGTTGTACGATGACGTATTGCCGAGACAAGTATTATACGGATGAGATGCATGAAAGAAATGGGGACGTGATCTAAGCTGCTAGCTGTCCGTTGATTTCAAAAACGCATCCTCTCTCGGATAGACACTTGAGAATACGCGCAATGTTACGACAATCGTCTGCACAACACAAAATAATATAATAGCAAATTCACACCTACGACGCCGACGCGACTCAACTGAACTCGGCTACAGTTGGCGACTGTCGCAGACTGTTGTCAATAGTTGAGTCGGGTCGCCGTTGTAGGTGTGAATTGGCCATAGCCTCATCAAACAATCTACCAATTTGCAATTAGTAACTCCATCAAGCAGTTAATCAGTAAATCAATAATTTGATCAATCACTCAGTTTGTATTAAACAGAAACTAGCTTAATAACAGTACTACTCGTAAACGCAATTTGATGTGACAGACACTACCAAATTGCGAGTTAAGCCGTTGCGTAAAATAAGCTTCGAAATGGAATCTGCTTACAACTCGTGGGACACTTTGAAAGGCTAGTTGTCAACAGATAATACACTGCATACCTATGCCACTGTGGTGCCGGCCTATCAGCTCGAGTCCCAGTCGCTCGAGCATCTCCAACAGATCTGTACGTGGATATACACCAGTCACCGACTGGAACGTCTGCCACAGGAAATACAAATTGCTAGATCAGTCAATCATATTCGACGTTTATTATACAGGTTCGACAAGCCGCAAGCTCGGATTATGCAATAAACTTAATAATTATTACATTAAAAAACAAAATAAAAATGATCTAGATATTCTGCTGCAAATGAATGAGAAACGAACTAGTCAGCACTCAAGCATGCCCCTTCTAACATGGTCACGGACCTGATGCAATTACACTTTCAATTCAAATAACCCTTTGTTCAGTAGGCTTATCGGTACTGCTCGTACTTGGTACAAAGAATAGACCTAATCACTCAATCTTTACTGAGGTTTTGTTCTTTGCAAAATGTGATTAAGAACAGCGAAAACGGAAAATAAGCTAGTTCAGTTGAAAAATAACCGAAAATTGTCACACCTTCTTTATGTTGATCCAACGCTTGAGATAGTCCGGATATTGAAACTGGAAATATTTGCTCTGCTGCGGCAACCTAGTTCCAAATCACAACTGGATACGTTAGCTTGAATTATATACGAGATTTATTTCGAATAACTTCAGCAAAAGGCAACAATAATTCAGACGTTCGTTAAGCGAAAGATTTGTTGATTTAAAACACCGTCATTTTCCAAAGATAACCTGTCAGTGTTTTGACGCAACTGCAAGCGCGTACAGCCTGCGACAGATCTCCAATCTGTTCCAATAATTCTCTAAAATTAGTACACTTTTGGGGACCTGACCTAACTTAAAAAAACAACAAGCCATTTAAACCGAACCTTAATAGTCCTTTAGCTATTCATTAAATAGGAAGGTGTGCTAGCCTAGAATTTGCTCCAGTAGACTAACAGGCATTGAGGGCCTACTGACGTCAAATTATTTGACTCCATTTCCAGTTTATTAACTAGCGTAAATAGGCCCAAATATCCGATACGTTGTTCGGCAGTTCACTAAATTTTAGTATAAACTATCGATAAGACATAGTCTACGACGCAATGAATTTTTTATTTTAGATAGGCCTTAACGATGGAAACAGAGAAAAAGTTTGATATAACGAGATGTATGGTGAATGACTGACATTTTATCCAGATCCCAGTCACCGCACGTTACGAACGCAAACTTGACACCATCTTGAAGCAGTCTTTGGTCAGCCATCCACGACTCGAACAACTGCGGACGTCAGCAAAACATTGCACAGAAAGACATAAGCATCACGAACTACGAAGATTCTAAGCTTGGAACAATAAAATGTAATCTGTAACTGTAAAAAACACAATTTTTACGCGCGAAAGCAGCTATGCTTTCAGCGCGTCTTAGCTATCGCAATTCTGTCCGTCTGTCTGTCCGTCTGTCTGTCCGTCTGTCTGTCTGTCCGTCTGTCTGTCACACGGATGGATCAAGCAAAAACGGTCCAAGCTAGGATCTCCAAATTTTCACCATCGGCTGCCTGGAAGACTCTAGTTTCAGGAACTGTAAAGCTTTTTCGTAAACTCAAAGGGGGTCACCCCGAACGAGGTCGCTAAATGAGAGGGGGGTGGTCAAAATTTGCGATTTTTGGCCAATGACTCGCTGTATCTCAGTAACGGTGCGAGATAAGGCCTAGGTTACTATTAATCACCAATAGGAAATCGTATACAGGCTTTCGATTGGCGCTGAATTCAGTGACCTTGGATGACCTTGAACGCCAAATGGCCGATGTGTATTAGGGTCCCGATGGGCCGAGTCCAAGTGATATGCAATTTTCGAAACTATAACTACTGAACTGGAAATGCTATAGGCTTTCGCGCGTCTCGTGAGCTTTGCTCAAATTTCTTGTATAACTGGCCAACAATTTTACTGTTGATCGCTTAACAGGAAAGACCTATTCAAAAGTTCCAATTTCATACTGGGAAAATGTGCATATAACGGCTGACAAAAAGGCAAGTAAAATAAAACGTAAGCTTACGATGCACTGACTGTTAGGTAATCACGTACGCCTAATGCCTTATAGGTTCTACTACAGAAATATTCAACTTTTCAGTTGCACGCGGCGTTAATTTTTGTTTTAAATCAAGTGTATTTTTATAATCAACATTTTTATGCAAGTTAATTGCGAACTAAAACAAACGGAAAGCAAACCTTTAACGTTGCTAAGATGTCCGGTTGTTGGTCCACTTTGTCTTGTGTTATGCCTGTCAACTACACAGTATACACGATATATTGTTGTATCGTCATCGGTATCATTAAGTTCGCCAAATCACGTACGATTTACATCAAAAAATAACAGTGGTACGGTCGGAACCACAAGGCAAAATAATAAGCAAAAACCGCGACACGAAACACTGGAATGGAAAAATGACTGGGCCCATGACCAAGGGTGACATCTTTTTCCAGGGTTTTCGGGCTAAGCTCCATATTTCGAATGTGAAAGCAGTTGAAAGCCTGATAATATTGGCAGTTTCTAACAATGACACATCCTACAGTAATTTATTGAAAACATGATATATTACCTATTTGTTTTCGAAGTACGCTACATTTTATGCCGTGGCTACACGCAACAACAATTACGTCGGCATACCTGGATACAGAATGGAGTGAGCTGACGATGGACTGTGGGTTGTACATATTGGTGGAACCGCGACTCAATGTCGAACGTTTTAGCATTAATTTTGAGTACTGGAAACTCAATCACTTCCTATATACCATACATTATAATAGGTAAACAGACAGTCGCGTACACAGAGTTCAAGCGCCATAAGAAAACAAAAATCACACCTTAGCAGTATAATAATAAAGCATGTAAAGTTACGTTAGTCTTTCGCTTATCATTTGTGCTAAATAATTTTCGTGTATTTTACTTGTAAAAGGTCCTTTACGATGCGTACGGTACAAAGCGACAAAAATGAAATAAACTAAGAGCGCGCGGCTTTCATTTCATTTCGTTTTGTTTCGTTTCATTTTTTTCTGCTCTGTATACGCACCTTTAGAAATCATTAAAATGCAAATTGTGGCCAAGCTCTCCAGAGACCCGATAGAAAAGCATATTAGTTGTATGACAGTCCTTAAGCTTTTAACTGGATCAAAGAAAAACAGAGAAAAACCGTGCAAAAAATCGGAATAAAAAAGAAAAAAAAGGAAAAGAGAGAGAAGCGGAAAAAAGTGAAATCTTGTAACTCCGATTGGTGATGTCCTGCACAAACTACTTTCAGTGTCACTAATGTGCTCCCCCTTAAATATTAGACCGTCGGAAAAGTTTTTTTAAATAAAATTTTCCAATAATACAAACTTTGTGGTTGAAAGTCTCTTATTTGGGAATGTAAAAAAATTACAATTGTGAACACATATCTCTTTTGTCGCAAATTTGCAGCTTTCTGTCGGAAAATTGCGACTTCTTGCATCCCCCAACTTTTTAAACCTCCAACGCCGTTGGCCACTGAAGAATATGGGCGAAACAATTTAAAAGATAAGCGATGCATGCGCTGGTTTCTGTTTCAGTTCTTCGTCAGCCTGTTTTTCGTGCATCTTATTAGCCTACGTCACACAATAGGGGCCCTATATTGCACCGCTTGATTTTATCAATCCAGTAGCGAAGAAGGGCGGTACGATACAATAATATCGAATATATGCTAGACTTACCTGAGGGGTGAGCTTCTTATTTTCTTCACAAGTAGCTTCGAAATCTAAGACGAGAAAGTAGTCGAATCGTTGAGGGTTGATAGACGATGTCATTTCAATTTATGACGTAATAGATCAACAGTCTTCAGAATCTTTCAAAACAGACTATGACGCCTCCGAGTCACATGTGCTACTTTTATGGCCACTGTAGATGATAACACAGTTACAAGTAGGCTATTACAACACACACTTGTAATTGTAGACCACAGACTACGCAACTTTGACGTCAATGACGACAATGCATAAGCCTCAGCCGCCTATACAAAAACAGTCTACTGCACGTTCAAAACAGATTAAACCCTTTTTCCAACCCAGCCGTCCAAACTATTTTGGTACACTTTGACTGCATTTTGCAGGCGTTTCTAATATAAAGATACCATGGCGCGTATTTGGATCGCGATAAAAACGAGAAGATCAAAACCACAGATGTGAAAATTAAAAGCAAGATCAGACCAAGACCAAGATCAGAAGCGGATCGGCGGATGTGCGGATCTGCGGATGTTGCATCAGGGTTTCTTTCTTTCTTTCTTTTCCAATAATGCACATATCCTCTTGCGAGTAATGTCGTGCATGGCATGCATGGGTTAAGATTAACGTTAGGATTAGGGTTAAGGCTAGGGTTAAAAATAGGGTTAGGGGACGTTTAAGCTTACATTACAGCTTAGTAACAGCGCTGCGACATCCTCAGATCTGCACGTCCGCTTTTTACCCGTAGCAGATTGCATCCCTGATTTGGATGCGGCACGCAGTCTGCCATAGAAGAAACTGTCTATAAACTATCACTTTAGGCCTACACTTAGTAAAGATACCACAGATAACGTAAGGCGCTGGGTGAACATCGGCGATACTTTGATATAAAACGAACTTATATCAAAACGCGTGTGAACAATACGGTAGGCCTATATTTACACAGTGAAAAATGTAAACTGCAGTGCAATCCTACCTCCAATCTACTATTGAAGAAGAAACTTTCACTTTCAGTTTCCCGAGTTCATTCGTACGGTCTTTGTGCGTCAGCTATAGAACTGCGACAATAAGGGACTGTAATTAATGCCTGTTGGATATACCGGTACTGTATAATAGTTATTTTAACATAAATAGGCTTAACTAGTAGAACACAGCACTAACGCTAAATAAAGAGAAACAGTACATGAACGGAAAAACCAGCGACTAGTCTGACCACCGGTATTTTTGTCGTATTTATCCTGCAGGTGCGCTTTAGGGCTGAGCCAACCGCGGAGTTTGTTACCGAGCTTCGAATCAGCGCAACTCGCCGCGTTTATTTTTCGGCTACTAACTCAGTATACACCGTGTCTCAAAAAGCAAACCACTCGTGCGTTTAAATAAGCTTAGCTTCGTAAAACTCTGGCTGGTTTTAATAATTTTGGCACGCAACATCGCGAAAAAAACTTGATGTAGGCCTATACTTAATCTAGCTAAATGTCTGTCGCTACACGTTGTGAAATGCAGAAGTCGTAAATTGGTCGTTTACAACAGTAAATTTGTACTGGGTAGCGCATCCGTCTGCCAATAAATGATTAACTGAATAGCGACAAACATGACTGGCAATTCGTGTCTCAAAAGTTATTAGGCCTACCTGTTAGGGCCTATATATCACATCGTCGTTTTACTTAGGCCTATTGACGTTTTTGACGCACTACAACTATGCTGTAGAGCATCTCACGATGTGTCGTCTACCTGTACGTGTGTCGTCGTCTGTCGTCGTCATCGTTTGTAACGGATGTATTGTGGCTAAACGGTGCGAGATAGTGAGTGAGTGAGTGAGTGAGTAGGGTTTAGGCCCTAACGTCTCGCCCGACACAGTATAGGTCATTTCGGGGACGGCCTTTGCAGGCAGAATGCACACAAACACATAATATTAAAACAAAGGTTAACCTTTACAATAAAAAAAAACAAAAAAAAATTAGCCTTTACAGAAAAATAAAACAGAAAAAAGAGATGGGGCCTAGGTTGCTGTTGATCACTGAAAGGAAGTCGCAAATTGACTTTCAAGTGACATAAAAAATCACTGACTTTGGATGACCTTGAAGGGTCATAACGCACTATGGTATGCCAATCGTGCGGTATTGTGGCTGAACGGTAAGTCGTAAGGGGGTCGGCAATGGTACCATCGCTGGCAACTTCCAACCATGTCTTTATCTGCAGCGGTTTGGCCGCAGTTTTTAATGAAAATTAAGTTTCAAGCTATAACTGGCCTTATCTCAAAAACAGTGAGAGATAGGGCCAAGGTTGCTATTGATCATTAATAGGAAATTGCATATGCTCTTCCAGATGAGATAAAAATCGTCGATCTTGGATGATATTAAAGCTCAGTACTGCAACAGAAACTGTATAAGCTGCAATCTTGCCTAGCGACAGCTGGGCTTTCTTGTTCACGTTTGGAGTGGACGATTATGGTCGCAAATTATAAATTGGCTAAGATGGACTTTTGGGGGTCAATAGGCCGAATAGTCGTCTCCCATGGCGCCACCACTGTACAGCATGCACCACCGTAGCATGCGGTCAATAATCCTCGCCGAATATTTGCCAAGAAGCCGAACGTAGGTCTATACTTGGCTCGCGCCCAGTCTTTTTTCGCTTAAACCTTCTCGTATCTAAACTAGGCCTATAGGCTATAACGTCGCGTACGTCGTCGTAGTTTAAACAAGAAGTCCAGCTATCGCTAGGAAAGGCCGACCGTACCATACGCCAGTGTCCGAAGGCCAGCAAATGTGAATGAATTTTTGTTTAGCTTTAGTCTGGTTGTAACTTAAAGTGTCATCGGACTTTGCGAGCTTTGAAACCCGACGGTTCGGTAAAAGATTGAACTCCTGACAACTTTAACGCGAATAAATTAAATTGTGCGAACCATAACGACTTTCATGAAACAGGCTACGGTATAGCTTTGCAGTAATTAACAAAAAGTTTAAAAACGAAATAATGCACCATTTTGAAAAGGGCTACATCAGCTTCCGTTTAATTGACAGGTGTAGGGCTACAGTGTGTTACATTTTGAAACTACATGCACCGTGGCACTCTCATATGTACGATTTGGCTGGTCTTTGGGGTCGGTTGATCCCAAGGTGAACCAAGCACGAAACAACCCTGATGCGCAGCCCGAGTGCTGCACGATGTTGCTATGGACGCACGCGTTCGAACAGGCTTCAACGGTCGCTAAGAAACCACCTGCCAGTCGCTAAACTTATTGCTGTATTCTTACTCTCATTGGAATCGCATTAGTGACGTTTTACGACGCTCATGTAGTAATTATGACGATGTACGAATCGTACTCGGACTACCGCGCCGGCAGCGGTAGCGGCAATAGTGGCCGGGATGAGTTTGTTCCAGACCCGGTCGTACTCAAGAAGCTGCGTCTGCTCATCGAGACCGATGACCAGCAGACCTCGGCGCCACTCAAGAAACTCAAGATCTGCGGCAGAGATCTTAGCGAACTGCCGCTCGAAGTGTTTGCCATGGTCGAACTGGAGGTGGGTGCAGAGAAATAGTCTACCGAACGAAACATCAGTTGATAAAAAGACGTAGGCCTACGTGATAATAATAGCATTGGGCGCCAGTGAGTAATAAATTTATGCTTCCCCCTCTCCTAAAAATCGCCATGTAGGCCTGCGATCCGCAATAATATGGTGAGTAAACTTCGCATACTGGTCTTCAATAATGTTTACATAAAAGCCGCTTCGATCAAATCAAATTTTAATGACGATCGGGACCGCGCTCTGAATCCAACAATTTTTAAACGTCACGCGATTGTGAGCGTTACTCTTTCTTTGCTGTCTAGGCCTACTTATTGCCAGTCACGAAAAAAGAAACGTGAGACAAACTAGTTCAGGAGTTCTTTGGCGAACTGCGACCGATCGGTTGGCAGCGTTTATCAATTTTTTAGCAATTCACTGTGGGCTGCAAATAATATCTTTGCGGGCCCATGTATGCGGTACGACACTACGAGTAGGCCTACTGTGCTACAGTAACTTTTGTTCTGAAACAATCTTCATTTCAGTGGGGGTTAGGCTAATTGAAACTCCAAACCTTACTCTGTGTACGGTTGCCTATTCCAACCCTACTGTTGCTGTATACTGCTGTACTCACAGATGCTGGATCTGAGTCCTGAGCGGGAAGCTTGCATAGATCTTCATCTAAACCGGGTTCCTGCGGACATCAGTAACCTGGTAAACCTGCGAGTGCTGATGTTGGACACGAATCATCTGAACGAGCTGCCGACCGAGATCAGCCAGCTTCGGCAGCTGGAACGACTGTCCATCAGTAACAATCACCTACCCAGTCTACCAGACAGCATCTCCAACCTCCAGCAACTTACCGCTCTACACGCCGCCAACAACAGGTTACGGTTACGGCCTTCTGTCTATCTTAACACTACAGACATCACCATCCTAGGGCCTAGAAAAATTTGACGTGATGTAAGCGCAAAGAACTTCGAAGACCAAGGTACAACCGTGCAATACAATGACGAGAATGTAAAAAGCTTTAACTAGTAAGAACTTAAAACAAAACATGTAGGCGGAAATACAGTCTACAGAAACGTCGTAGGATCGACAGAGTGGAAACGTTTTCAGTTTACCAAGAAACGATGCGAAAGACGCAGCGATGATAACGTCTTTTGGCATGCAGGGAACTCCAGACTTAAGCCATACGTGCGGCCCGTAAGCTTATAGGTAAGGGTAGTGCGTACCGGGCTTTACAGGAAAAGGCCGAACGCCAGAATGAAATGTCGTGTCGCAAGATCAATCAAAGCTGCTCTGTATACTGTAGAGACGCCGAGTCTCCGCTTTTAGTTGAGTTATACAAAAGTGCAACTTTGGCAATTCTGGGCCTCATTTGACAAGAAAAGATGTATGCCTAACTGCTGACATAATGCGGCCGTCTGTCCGGTTGTTGAACGTAATCTTTAAAACAATAGGGGTCCTATGGAACATCGTAGTTACGTTGTAATGTCTCTATTGCACTGCACACGTGCGTTTAGTGTGTGCACTGAACGGTGACTTATTCACTCATTAAAATGTAATTTCTATAGGCAATCTCAGGCTACGATTTATGACTACTTTCTCAGTGGAGATTTATACAGAGACCATAGCCTACATATACTGAATGTGCTATTGTAGGTTTGAGCGGTTTCCGTATTCGTTATGTGACCTGACGTCTCTTCGATTTCTCGATCTCAGCGACAATCAGATTCGCGAAGTGCCGGAGAACTTATCGAACCTGCAACAACTCGAGTCACTGCTCCTGTTTGTCAACCAGCTCGAACGCCTACCCAACTCCATCTGTTCCCTTCCAGTACAGCGGTCACGCGACCGATGACGTCACATGCCATCCAAAGGTCAAGTCGTGATCAAATCTTCTAGGTTGCCTATCTTGACAACCGTGCGGTTCAAATCATCTACCTATGGGAAACATGCATCTCTGTTCAATGCGAGTCCAGCGGTCACGAGGCCGATCGTAGCCCCGACTCCATCTGTTCGCTGAGCAGTCTGCACTTTCTGTGGTTGGGCAACAATCGACTGCGCTCGCTGCCGAGGTGCTTCGGTCAGCTGCGCAAGCTCGACTGGGGTCAGGGTCAGCACACGTTGTCAGCCGTGATCGACGGTAATCCAATGGAGCGGCCCCCGATGGACGTCTGCAAGCGCGGCGTCGATGCAATCGCCAAGTACTTCGGCGCCGGTGACACTGGCAACGCAAACAATTCGCCGCCGAACCCTCGTCGACATCGCTGACATCGTTTTTGGCCGACCGTTAGGTCGAGTTCTGGCACGATGTGTCGATCGTCTGTCTGTCGTCTGTAACACATGCATTGTGGCTAAACCGTACGACGTAAGTGGTCAGCGACGGTACCATTGGATATCACGATGACGAGTTCCTATAGGCTCTCATATGTCTCAATCTGCAGCGGTTTGGCCGCAATTTTAAATGCAAAGCTCTGCCTGCAGCCAATCACTCGCGTGCGCCGAATTGCTGTATCGTATTTTAGCGTTGATTATAGCGTCCGATATAGCAGCGTCAGTGGTGGATTCAGGGGCTACCCCCTCCTATTGACTAGATGCATTTTATAGCCAAGTGAAAATTTTAGCCTCTTCTTCACACTTTACCTTCTACCCTTTCGCCATACCATAGCGCATATATGGGATTGCAGGCCTACTCACTCTGGGAAATTGTTTTTTTTTCCGCGAACGAAAGTCGGACGCTGGCCTTCGGATATAATAGATGATACGGTCGGCCCACCCTGGCGACAGCGAGGGGGCTTCTTGTCTGTAGTTGCGATTTGCGACTCAGCAGAGCTGAAAACAGAGCGGAGCAGGTCAAAAGTCGGGCGAGTGGAGCAGAAGCCTGCAGTAAAAGCGAGCGGGAAGTACAGCGATGCTTTGTGAAACGCGAACAGAAATCACATAATGTCACATGTCGCAGAGATCACATCACAGGAGATAGGCTACTTCATCAGCAAGCGACAGTACAATAGGCCTTATATTATTGATAAAACTAAATAACAGACAACAGAGTATAGCCTAGAGACGATGAAGACGCAAGAAACGAATCACGAAAACAACCAATGGTAATTTGGGCTTTTGTTAGTTTTCCTCGTTTTTACGTTTTTCTATGGGTAGGCCCTTACATGTGCGACCTGAATCAACGAAAATCGGCTAAAATGTTGTTCTAAAACGAACTCAACGATGTGCATTTTTTGAACTGCTGGTTTATAGGCATGAGCAGCAAAACAGCCCGCTATAACCCACTCCGGTTACAGGCAAGTTCTGAACTTCTGATGACTAAGCTACTGACGAACGGCGTATCCTCTCCTGACTTACTGCTTTTTGCAGGGGCTTCCGCAGAATGTGTAAATTGCAGGTGTAGGGCGTAGGCCATGCAACCTCAAACCAGTATCAAGGCTATCGTGTTGACGACAATGAACTCTTATAAGTCTAATGAAGAAACTGACTCGTCTTTGTGTGTGTCGGGCTCAGTGAACTTCCAGCTGACAGTCGAAATAATTAAGTGCCGTCTAATAGCTAAGTGGGCGGCCGCGTAATATTCGTATGTCGGCACCGGGCCGAGATAGGTTACAGTTTCTAACGTGACCTGTTTTAGCTGAAAATGAATTATTTCACTGATCTGCTCATTATTATCTGTTCCATTGCTATAGTATAGCATGCATGGGACAGATTATAAAATCACTTGCATCTGTCTGTAAACACTCCTATACGGCTTCAATTGTGATTCGATTTCAATGACATTTTGCACAGTGATTCGGGGCCCAAAAAGTAAGATAGAGTTTGTTTGGGATAAAAATCTGATAACTCCTTCCCCTATTTTACCCCAATTTTTAAAAATCTTGCATTACGGCCCATGGGAATTTCAAAGCGGTATAACTCGGTCCCCGTAAAAGATAATTGCGCGTTGTTTGCACCTACCCGCTTATTTTCGGGCCCGGGCTATCCGATGGTGTCATTTAAATTTTTCCCCTTCCGAGCCATGTTGTCATGGCAACGAATTTTGGAACAAAATTGACTATAACTAAGCTCCCGCACAGCAGTAATTACAGTTCAACTGGTCTTTAGTACATAATTTGTACATTTTATTATTTAACTAGAAATACGTTCTGTGGAACGAGGTATCTGTCCCATTGCCACGCTGCATGACACCACTATTGTAGACATCTACGCTGAACTAGTTGTACGCTGGCCTTACGAGCTCCCGTGCACCATTGTAACTGTAGGCTCACAAGAGCGTCAAACGCTGAAACGCAGCTATATAGGCTAGCCTATATAGCGTGGCAATGGGACAGATACCTCGTTCCACAGAACGTATTTCTAGTAACATTATAAAATTTCTTGTGAAACGCCCGCTCTGACGACCTTATTTTTAAAAATCCAAGTAATACAACTATTACAACAGACCAAGATGTAAGCCACTCAAAAGACAACATTTTCATTTTCTCATCAGCCATTTAACAATAAGAGTCAGCCACAGTAAAAATACATTACTCAACAGTCACGAAAATGTTCTCAAATGAAAACAAATTACTATAATTTCATGGAAAACAAGAACCTGACTACAAACACAAAATTCTGAACTCTTAACCTGCTCATCAACAGACAAAATGTCTTTACAAAATTTCAGAAGCTGACAGCTAAAATCAGTAAATTCACCAACTGAAAAGATTGCTTTCAATTCCATCTAAAACCGAGCAATCTTTGAACAACAAAAAGAGATCAGATCAGCGTCCCAGTACTGATTATTAAAAAACATCATTCACTCACTAACATCACACAGTATCACACTTCTGTAACAATCCAATCGATCACAAATGTCAGAAATCAAATAAAATGCACGGCAGTTAATGCCTGCGGAAAAAACATAGGTTAAAGGAAATGAGACTAGTGCTGCATATTGCATTAGAATACACAGAGAATAATCACGTACACATAAGGCAAACAACACATGGCATAAAATCACAATTCTGCTTCCAGTACGGCATAATTCAATACTAAATGCATATCAACATAAAACAACGCTTCTGAACAAAAAGCATTCAACTGCATTAAAATGCATCTCACACAATGACAATACAAAAACCAACTTCTAATATATATAGTGCAAAGTGTATTACAAAAAAATGACAGTTACTCTTTCGTGGAAATCAACATAAGATGCAGAATTCTTCCACATTTTGAAACACTGGCTGCCTGAAAAAAGAGAACAATGATATACTGTTCGATATAACATAACACATCTGGGTGACAGCCATTGGTGTTGCCAGCTATGGGGCATTGGGGACCCCTTGACTTCCAAATGTTTAATTCACCAGAAGAGCTGCAAAAACTCACGACATTCAACTTCACATGGTTGCCTAGCCAGTAAAAATCAGTGACGTATTCTGGAACACCAGCACCTTGGGGGCCATATCACTGTTTATTTTTTTATTGCACAAATTGCACAATATTTTTAGAGATCACCATTAAATTATTTTCTCTTAGTTATGTGTCCCCCTCACATCAAGTGCTGGCAAAGCCAATGGTAACAATTATCCCTAGGTGGCATAATGCAAGTATCTATAATACTAGTGCAGTGAAAAAACCACACAACATACTTGCAGTAATGAGTGGGCAGTAATATAATAAATATACACATATACTGCCACACAGTTGGCCACACAACTGTGTACTAAAAAGCTGTAAACGTGTTAAAAATGATCATTGAGTTGACATATGGCATAACACAACAGTACTGTAGTTTGATCAAAAATACATTCACTGAAGAAACTAAAAAATAGTAAAATAACAAAAAAGTAGCTAGTGATCAGGGTTCCCAAACTTTTACTGAGAAAAAATTCCAGGATTTTTCCAGGACTATCCAGAACCATTAAAACGTTTTTCCAGGACCTTCTTGGAGCCAACCAACATTTAAATATAAAGATAAACAGTAACTATGCACTGTACATACAGAGTGTATTCAGTGTAATCTAATATTAAGTGCTACACACTGTTTATTTTGAACGCCCAGTAAATTTATCAACTATCCAGAAGTTTCATTTTCCATGACTTTTCAAGACCTTAGACTTTAATTTGCAGGGCCAAACTTACTTTACAGAACTTTACAGGGCCTGGAAAATCAAGGAAACAAATCCAGAAGTTTCCAGGAGGTGTGGAAATCCCGAGTGATTAACCGACTACATTTTCGGCATGTGCGATCAGTAACCAAACGACAAAATACGAAATACCATGCACTACATCATTCAAAACATATCAGCCTTAGCTACAATGGCTCAATCAATGGGTTTCACACAGATACACCAACTAGCAGAAACCAAAGCCGACATACGCACATTTAGCACTTATAATGCACGTTGAAAGCACAAAAGATCTGAATAACATTTAAGAATAGTGATGAATTGAGTGATTTTGGACGTGACGCGATACACGTCATATCCTGCACAGCTCAGCTCAGCCAAAAAAGAAAAGGGTAATGTTTGATAGATTACCAAAAATTATGAATGGATTCTGACAAAATTTTTTAGATGGACGTCTGATGAATCAAGTAAACAGATTTTGGCGTGGATCCAGAGATCACGATCTGAATTCTGGCAGCGTTTAACGAATACACACTAAACACTGCGGCTGTATTATGTCAAGTGCATTCACCAGGTGGCAGCATCTTTCTTTGCAAAGGACGTTTTAGATCTCTGACTGTGATGATGAGAAAGTTCAGACATCACACAGCATCTTCAAGACTATCGTCCGAGACCTGGGAAGCAACATCCACGTCGATGGCACCTGCAATGCCTATGCCACTGCCAGTGGGGATATGATTCAGAACGGCATCGATATCAGCAAAGTCATAGTGGACAGAATGGCAGTCCTCATTTTCGGCTTCACTATCATCAGCATCGACTAGATTGTTGACATCTGCAGTACCACAGTTGCCGATAAACAAATTCGTAGACTCATTGCCATCGGTGTGGTCCTCACCGGCCATAAGTTCAAGACTATCGGCGCTGAAAGTTATCGGCAGCTTGGCCGTTTCACTCGCTGTGGCTAACACTCCCCTTGATGGTGCATCGGACATGACGGAACGACCGGCATCTGATAACGAATCAGAATTAGCACTGCTGAGACGACGGTGACGAGATATAGACTGAAAACAGAGGTCGGAAAGAGTCTGCGGCGAATGGTCATCGCTGAAACTTCCACTGGTGTGATGACTGTATTCACTGGAGGCGATGTCAACAGACAACTGACCCAAACCATCACACAGAGGAACATAGTCACCGGTAATCATTTTGTTCTGGGGGGAACACTCTCCATCTTCCACCAAGACAAGGTTTGGACTGCGGCAGCTTGAGACGGACCGGGAACGACCATCAGACTCTTGCAAGAACAGCGAGTCATAGAAAGGTGCCGGGGCTGACCTTCGTCGATGATCTACTGGCATCCTCCGTGTGCTGTCCGACTCCGGCAGACAATGGTGATTGAGATACTCGTTGTTGGTGTCTCTAGTTGGTCCTACATCGCTGTCCGATGGGATGACGTCGAGGTCGTTATCAGTCGGTTCAGGTCGAGGTGTGGTACATGGGCTCAAGTCAGTGGAGTCCTGATGTTGTCCGTCTTGCAGCCAGCAATGTGTAGCAATGTCATGCAGAGTCGCTCTCTCTTGCAGCGACGGCTCAAGTATGTGTAAGATCAAGTCGTGAGCACCTGCAAGTTATTCATCAAATTACAGCATCATCTATGCTACGATGATTACAACAAAATTAGATTACTGTCCAGTAATATATCATACGAATCAAATTGACCAAATTACTTATAATTGAATACGTAAAATGTAAAGTTCTTCCCGAGCCTTACGGCCCATAGAGTGGCGCTAATCTCCGTTTCCTAAGGCCCTAAGCCAGACGCCAGTTTTTACATTGCGAGACCACGGATACGGAGCTAGTGCATCACGCAGTGTGCCTGTTTAAGTCCCAGCCTTCGCTGGTACTCGTTGCGCCTACCCATGAAAGGATGGCCAGGCTGAGTTGACCAGGGTGGCTGATTGCATACTGGGATGGTCACCCATCCAAGTACTAACTGGGCCTGGTGTTGACTAACTTTGTTGATGCAAACAACGATGCTACCAACTGAGCCAGACCACCAACAGAATTTATTTGCTAAAACAGCATGTCTTGATTTGCCTAATAAACACTGCAGTATCCACAGTTTAGTTTGGGGAATGTCAGCTTGCACACAAATTCCAGCCTCAACATACAAGTCATACAACATACAAGTCACAAGCACACTATTACAAAACACGTCCGATAATAACTGACATGCATGCTGTTCTAAAATCAGTACTAATGAACCAAGTAACTAATGCAGTGCTCTAACATGGGTTCAACTCAAATTGTTATCTGTAAGTGCCGTTAATTAGCCTATAAGCTCAGAAAAACATACGGAAAAACTGGCTAACTGTGGCTTATCCGGGGGAAAAAACTATTAAAGCAGCATCAGTGTACAGGTGTACAAACCAGAGAGAATGGTTGGCTGTTGTATGAGGCCATTGCTAATTTGCTGACGAAGGCTCCTAAAGTCATGACCATCAAACGGCATTGTACCATAGAGCATTGCATAGAGAAGCACACCCAGGCTCCAGCAGTCAACCTGACATCATCATGCAAACTTTATTTACTTATTTAATGTACTACAGATTACTGTTTGATAGACTAGTTAAAGAATCAAACAGTCAATGAAAAATACAATAAAGAAGCACAAACTAACAAACTAATGATAAACTGATCTATTAATGAATCTTTATTGCCAAATAATGCCACAAAAACAATGAACAATATAAAAGCTATAAATCTGCAAAACAGGACCAAATAGTTTTCTTCACAGCAAAAAAAACTAATATGACAAAAATACACATCTCACATCAAGCACATTTATGCAGAACAAACTTCTTATGAAATCAGATGTCACAAATGCAAATTTAAAAATTGTTGTTATCTATATTTCTCCACAACTCTACAACAGCTACTAATGTCAACTCATGTATACAAGCCAATTTTTCAGCATTACCCTGGTTCTCTAAAGTAAATCTCATGTGGAAACTACATCTGACAGAACCCGAATAAACAAACTGGAACTAAACTCACATTCAGCAATGTGTCATGTTTCTGTATCATAAACAATAAAAAGACATTCAACACAATGATAAAAGAACTGATGCCACACAAACACAGCACACTGAACTCTCACCTCAGGTCCAATGTACGGCCGTGCATTAACAATCTCTGGTGAAGCGTACAACGGACTGCCACAGTAAGTCTTGAGCAAATGGCCGTGTCCAAATGTTGTCGATAAACCAAAGTCAGCAAGCTGTATGAAACAGATACAAATGACTGGCTACAAGAACTCTGTTCCTGTAGACTACAGGGCACATATTACAGGCAACTAATGACCTGATTTACAGAACTTCCTAGGAATATTACTGCAATTTTTGTAACATCTTTCTTTGAAGACAGCAGCTTAGTGATACCTAAATATTTTGTAACTTTTTCTCAAGTTTTTTAATGATACTATGTACACCATCCTTTTTCCGCAAGTCATTCAAAACTCTGACTTTTCCAAGGTTTTCATAAGTTATACTCACAAACTTGTGTAAATTGGAGCTCAAATCAGTCACTGCATAGGGTGACAATCTAACTAATCTTAAACTGTGCATATAGTAGAATAAAAGCGAAAATAAAACTGTAATAAGAAATTTGAGCTAATGCTCACAAGATGCGCGAAAGCCTACAGCAGTTCTTGTTCAGTAGTTTAACTGAAAATTGGGGTGTTCACGCTAAGTTAATATACAAATACCAAATTCTCTATCTGGATCACATAACGATAGTTGCTTGGTGCCACCTTGTGAATGATATAAACTTGTGTTGCAGCCCAAAATCGCCAAAAAAATCCATAAAAACCCTTATTTTGGCGTTCAAGGTCATCCAAGGTCACTGAATTCAGTAACAATCGAGAGCCAGTGTATGACTTCCTATTAGTGATTAATAGTAACCTGCATCCTATCTCGCACCGTTTCTGAGATACAGCAACTTATTGGCTAAAAATCGTAAATTTTCCCCTCTCCTTTCATTTAGCGCTGTTGTTTGCGGTAACCCTCTTCGAATTTATGGAAAAGCTTTACGGTTCCTGAAACCAGAGTCTTCCAGGCAGCTGACGGTGAAGATTTGGTGATCCTAGCTTGCACCGTTCTTGACCAATCTACCCATGTGACAGACAGACGGACAGATGGACGGACGGACAGAATTGCGACGGCTAAGACGCGCTGAAAGCAGTAGCTGCTTTCGCGCATAAAAATCAAAAGTGCATAAGGAAACGGTCACCAGGCTAGAACTTAGTGTTGCAGAGTAATCATCTACATGACAAACATATATAAGAAACACAATAATCAATGAGTGAAAAGTTGGTGAATAAAACCTTAGCATTGCCTCGACCATCAAGTAAAATGTTTTCAAGCTTCAAGTCCCGGTGCACAATACCATTCTATGTACAGACAGACACACAAAAGTACACCCCACTACATTGCATTACATGCTATCATTATAATAAAAAAGTTCAATGAAATACATTATCTAAAAATTATTGTGATCAGAAGAGAAAGTGACCAGGAAAGCTGGCACTAACACAACTGCAAATTAGTTTTTAAAAAAAGTTCAAGAATTTCAAGACAAATAATTCTCCACAAATAAGTTTTAAGTGGCTGGTAAGGGTCTTGGGGAAGATGCAGCAAGCTGCCTCCCTGCCAGCTAAGTGGTCAGGGGAGTGATAATAACAAAGAAAAATTAAAAAAAACATCTGAAACACTGAAAAAGTTTAACGATGTTTAAATAGTTAATCTTCAATATGGTTGCTTCAACAGGTATGAGTAGTAGTAACCTCATGCAGATACTGGACAGCAGAGACCAGCTGCCGAAACAAATGTCTGCATTCTGCTTCATCCAATCCTGCAGGGTTTCCATCACTGGTTTCCTGCTGAGAGTTGATGTAGTCAAACAGTTCTCCACCGCTGGCATATTCCATCACCAGAGTCACGGTAGACTCACTTTCATACACTACAACACACAAATCTAAGGACATTCACTGGCTTGTCTCTCACAAGGTACTAGCATTATGAGTACCGGTAGTACAGAACAAGGTCACAGACTACACACTACACAGGATCCTGAATGTTCATTGCTCAAATCTATACTTAAAACACAGTACCGAGTACCCTCAGATTCAGCTTAAACACATATCTGTGCCATCCAAACACTTACCAAGACGAGAACTAGGAAAGTTCAAATTCAAGAGAAAGTGATCAGATATGTCAAACATGCACTGAGTGTGGTGATGCCATCTAGTGAATGGGTGAGTGAACATGCATGTTTCTACACAAACCTTCATAGACTGAGATGATATGTGCGTGACGAAGTTTCGACTGAATGTCTATTTCTCGTTGAATGTGAAATTTTTCTCGCACACTGTTAAGGCTTTTCTTCGTTATCATCTTTACTGCAAACTGCAACAAGTCACAGCTCAAAAATAAAAAACCCAAACTTAAAACATACTTTTGTACAATTTCTCCAGCAATGTTAATGAGTCAGTTAACTGAAACATTTACATAGCGTGTCAATTGTAAGTAACCTCAATGTTACATCAGTTACTGTTAAAATTCAAATAGAACCAGTGTTCCGAATAAATGCCAGGTCCCAGATACAGGCTGAGAGTAAACGCAACCTGGCCTCAGTTACAAGCCAGGTCCTAAATATAAGCCTGGTCCCAAGTACAGACTTGTGGGACTAAGGCATCAATATATGTGACATATAGAAGACAACAGTTTTTTTGATTCTTCTAAAAAATGGTAACGATTAATTAAACGTACCTCAGCAGACTCAGAATAGATCTTTACGATCAATTTTGATCTATAAATGGTGAACCGTTCACTTATTTTAAAATTATTCACTTTCATTAATTTTCAAAACTTATCTGACTTTCAAAACTTATGACTAGAAACAATAAAAATCATCCACTTTTTTCAATATATACTGAATCGTTCATGCAAAAAACATAAAAATTAATGAAAACACATCATTCTAAGTCTGCTGCAGTTCGTTAACTTGCTTAAGACGAGGTACAGAAAACTACAGCACTTAGTACTTGTCATTGTCAGTCCATTAACTATAAATGCAACTGTATAATATAAAAACATTAATTCTATTTTCAGTTCGGCGAACTGATAGAAGCAATGCAAAATTTGCTACTTTCAGTTCATGAAAAATGGATAACGCCCGACGCCGCCAGGCCGATGAAATCCTGCCGCCGTCATTGTTAGAGGCTGAACTGGTCTGATGTCACTGCAGCCACTGATACTTCGTCGGAAGTCGACGGCCTGGCAAGACTAAAATGTAGGAGAAAGTTAATCAACTACCTAATAAAGCTGAAATAAATAAATTTAAGTTGCGCAGTATGATTGCGCTGTAAGTTCACGAGCAGGCCATTATGGTCCAATTCTGCCATTGTGCAGCTGAGAGTAAACTGAAAATTTTTTAACCTCTCAGTATTTTGAAAAGATATGAATAAGAATCGTGATGCTTAATCATCTTTTTTATTTCATCTTGTATAATGAAAGAACATCGCCCTGCAAAATAATTAGTCGTGGTAGATCACCCCACTCTCCACCTGCGCAGATTTCATTTCAGCACCCAGCACTGGTAATGAGGAGTTTAGTTTATTTTTTACTTTAGAATTAGTGAATCTATTCACCATCTTTAATGCAGTACTGGTGGCCATGTGAAATAAACAGCAACGCGACCGAACTGATTTTAGTAGTCCAATTAGCTGCATTTCAGATTGCCGAACTGCTTATAGTAAAATTTGATTCTTTCAACTCAGTTCTGCAAACTGCCAATAGTAATTTTGGTCGCCAATCTCTTAGTTCGCCGAACTGACTGTAGACTGAGCATATAAAAAATGAATTATGGAACTTTCGTTACCACATACTTTCGCTCCCGGGAGCGAAAGTTCCATAGATAGAACTTTCGCTCCTGAGAACTTTCGTTTCCGGGAGCGAAAGTGACGTGGAACTTTTGCTCCCAGGAACTTTTGTTCCATGGAACTTTTGTTTCCACAGTCAACGTAACGTGGTTTCGCTCCCCAACACAAATTATGATTATTTAATTGATAAACTAACAGAAATTAAGGCGTTATAGCTTGCTTGTATCTTTGTACAGCTTCATTGTAGTGAAAGATGGCAAGATCTAGCAAATTATTTTATTAAAAAATTTATCTTAGATTTACTA
>Ga0209671_1000362_pt1 | contig 28526 bp, 23 predicted proteins | sample WorMetHERISLAND2_2_FD_187401 | JGI IMG/M metagenome (GOLD analysis project Ga0209671, IMG submission 187401) | Marine gutless worms symbiont microbial communities from Max Planck institute for Marine Microbiology, Germany - Olavius geniculatus... | ecosystem: Host-associated > Annelida >...
CTCCAAGGTCACTAGACCAAACTTCACCGTACTTGTTTTGCCTAACGCAGGAGGAATCGCGATAGACGGAATGACTATCCGATTTTGAATATTTTCATCCGTTTCGGAGATATTCGCCGCCGAACTTCGAAGTCGTCCGAAATTGGACCAAATTTTGCATTTTTTTCGCCCCCGAAATGTTTTTGGGGTGCGCCCCCCCCAAAAAAAAAAATTTGGACCGGCATTATAAAATTGAGCCTAGTACTGACTATCGTGCAAAATTTCACGCCGTTCGGCCCACGCATCTCGGAGATCTCGCGTTGCAATAAATAAATAAAACATCTGGGCTAAAACATAAAACTATCGTTTTCGGGCGGACTAATTATACGGTAAATGGAGCAGTATCTCGAGTTTGGTTGTAGAAATATTTATGCAGAAAAAACAGCATATCAGTTTTAGCAATTTGGCAATAAAGAATCAAGCAATTATGTGTAGTTAGAAATAACAGTCACAAGTAATAAGACTTTGTTACAGCAGAACTATCAGCAGCAGTAATCCAAACGGTAACGCTGGTAGTAGCAGTAATTAAGTAGTTCCCGGATAAGACTTTGTGTCCTCACAAAACGCAAATATCTTAATCGACTGTACTGGGTATATGCTCATGTGGAAGTTAACATACGCAATGTTTATACAAAACGACATTTATCTATTCATTAATGCTAGCATATGTACAGACCGTCAGTGGCGACATGCTGGACAGGAATTCCCGTCTTGACCGACATGAAGCCGAGGACAGAGAAGATGACGAAGCCGCCAAAGACGCTCGTGGCGCAGTTGATAAGCGACACGATTACCGAGTCCCTGCATACATGTACATTGTACATACAGGGTACGTGACATTTGGGCGCTTCGTCACTGTCACGTTGAAGTTACAATCGTAATCATAAGTTAATCATAAGTAAGTTTTCAAATACGATTTTTATTGATTCTGTTATAACAAGAGTGTGCAGCCGTTGAGGGGCTGCTCGCTATGGGGCCGTCCTTGCAGTTGAGTACCACACGGCGACAGCAAGTGCTGCCATCTCGTGAATCATTTACACTTGACGACGCTACGTGGTGAGCGTGCTTTGGTGGTGGTGGATTTTTCGCCAACAACGCAATTAGCCGCCGTGACCTTGACCTTTGACCCTTTGATCTTGAAATTGGTCCACGGGGTGCTAGTGTCCCGGGGATCCTTCCTACCAAGTTTGGTATTCGTAGGCCTTTTCGTTTTCCCTCTAGGTGGAGGCACGGGACGGACAGACAGACAGACGGACAGCATCGATACATAATGGGGCCTCCTTCTAGGAAGGACGGCCCCATAATAACGTCTAGCTGCATTAGTAGTCCGTCATCGCCGTCGTCATTCGTAGTCGTTCGTCGTCGCGCAACGTCATTGTACGTCGCCGTCATGCGTCGCTTCTTCGTCGTGTGTTGTTCCGGGCGTCGTCGTCGACGTAAATAGACAAAGCATGCAGACTACGTAGCGACATGCCGGACAGGAATTCCCGGCTTGACGGACATGAAGCCGAGCACGGAGAAGATGACGAAACCGAATGTTTTTATCATAACTTATGGCTTGAGCACACGGTTTTATTGCGCGGCAGTCATAACAAGCCGCGTTACGGTTTTTGATCGTCTGTCCGTCATTCTGTTTTTCCGTCTGTCCCGCACGGGCTCTCAACTCGAAAAAAACGTAGAATAGTAAAATTAGTGTCAGGGCGTTCCGGAGTAAATGCTTCAAGTAAAGTTTCCGGAATTTGCGCTCAAATTACGCGTAATTTACGCTCGCCAATATCACGCGTGACTTCCAACCCTAGTAACGACGGCATGGCGCCCAAACGTCCGGCGTCTAAACGCTGGTGCCCAAATGTCCTGCTCCGGTACATGCATACCACTTATAGGCTATATGGAATTACTCATCCATAAAGATTTACAGGTTCGTCCGGAAACAATACATGTAAGTCTTTTTAGTTACCAAAAATTTCGTCATAACTTCGTCACACAGCTTTACAGGATGGTCTAAAGAAGAAAACTATCGAGTTTTGTCATAACTTCTATGATATCGGTATATTTTTAAAAATTCTTTTACCAACACATTTGTAATATTGACACAGCAGCTATATAACAACGAATAACGTTCACATTTTCGACTATAAACAAGACAGCACGCGAGTTCTATACAACTGAAAATATGTCCAACCTGTATACGTTGTTTTGAAAACGATTATAGCTGCCCATTGTCTCCAGTATACCGAAGCCAGTGCCTAACGAATAGAATATTTGCGTTCCGGCAGCGTACCAAACCTGGAACAACATTAATGCACGAATATGAATATAATAATATTATATTAGCGCATTTAATGTATGTCAGTGTAAAAACTATTTTGCAAAAAAACTATCTTTGTCTAGGCCTATTGTAAACGTGAACACTCAGTTCGGTCTCCGCCATTATGTGCCTCTGATTTGTTCGCGGCATAATTATGACACTATATTATACACCGTGAACGTGTTTTTTATAAAGCCAGGTGCCCAACTTATAGAAACTGTTACGGCACGACCTTTTACAGAGTGGATGATCTTGCACTGTTTCGTCGCCCATCGTCAGCGTCAAAGCTCACAATAACTTAAACTCACGTTGTTGTTACAATGCTGACCTTTGCTTCGCCGAGTTTGTTCCAGTCCGGAACGAGGTAGTAATGTATTCCGAGCCAAGCACCTTCCAGCTGAATGTTCCAGATGAACAAAATCACCAACACGACGTACGGCACGATCGCTGTCACGTAGACCACCTGCAGCACAAAATGCGCGTGCGCAAACTCGTGCAATTCAAACTGCGAATCTTATTTTGCAACAAGCCCCAAAATACTGTGCACCGTTGTCGAAAAACCAACACAATCCGGTAGTGCCAGGTTCTAGTGGATCAGCAGATAGACGCTGTTCAACTATAAACATTCGGCGATTTATTCCACTTTTAAGCTGATTAGCTAAAATACTAATAATATTTTGCTATCGTCGTATTTCAAGAAGTAAAAATTTGAGTAAATCTTTCTTAAACAGACGGACAGACGGACGGACAGACACCTAGACGACGACTAAGACGCGCGAAGCATTCTGCTATCGCGCGTAAAAACGGCAAAAAGCAAAAATTTGTTCAAACGATATGCACAGTTTGCAGTTTGATGTTGTAGTGCTAAGTGTGATAACTAAAGTAAGGAAAATGCGGTATAAGTAAGTAAGTAAAAGCTCAAATTAGTACGATGCACAGCGACGAGAAAGAATGTCTTTACCTTGCCGACCGACTTGACGCCGCCGATCGTGCAGAAGAAAACAAAGATCCACGCAAACAGCAGACAGAGAACAAGGTCCCACTTGATAGCGTGCGTGTCAGCATCTATGCCGTCTGATAGAGCCAACACTTCGTGTCTGCATTAGTACCAACCAGTTATTATTGCGCCGCAGTCATAACAGGCCGCATTACGAGTTCTGCCCGTCCGTCCGTTATTCTGTTCCCCCGTGCGTTTCTCTGTCCGTCTGTCGGTCCCGTACGGACTCCTAACTCAAAAAAACGTTAAAAACGTGTGTAAAAACAAAAGTAGCTGGTGTGCAATTTTTCAAAAAGTCGAAATTCACGGTTACGACTAAGGTGGCGCAGCTCCGTACAAGCGGACGACGGCACAATATGTTGGTACTAAGTTGACATTTTGTAATTGTTGGCTTTTCTATAAAAGTAACAAACACATTCGGCGTCATCAAACACAAGTTTTGCTAGGCTTGGATCAACAAAAATCTAAATGACATAGTGTAAAATTTAGTTTAAAATAGAATACCAAAATGAAATACAACTCACTACACAGTACCCAAACACGTAAGCCTACTCACTCCCAGTAGATTTCTGACGGCGTTTTCAACGCGCTGCCACGAGATAGCGTGATGGACGTTGAGACTACTGTAGACGTCACATTGAACTCATCTGAACACAGCCAGCCAACTACGCAAACTTAGCCAACAATTTAACCTAATGCTCCCTGTATGCCATTAAATCACGTTAAACAGCGGCAGACATGTTGCTGTCCTAGTTTTTACGTAGTCGTCCTAATAAGCCGCATTATGTCATTATGGCTCTTGTCGGTCCGTCCGTCCGTCTGTTTCGCACTGGCTCTTAACTTGCAAACAAAAAGATATACAAAAATTAAAATTGCTGTAAAAGTTCTCCAAAACATGGCTAACAGATGTGCTAATTCTAAATTCAAAAGGTCAAAAGATAAGGTCACCCTACGTCGAAAATCTCCAGAAAATGCGCATATCTCGCACAGCTCGTATTTGCAGATCGAGCGCCGGCGGCCTGGCTCACTGCACAACGCACATTAAAGATACAGTGCAGTGTGTGTGTAGGCATAACTAGCTGGACGGCCGCATGGCATGTCGTCACAAGTCGTGGCGACGTCTTTGATGTTTTACTGGTAACTCGAATCTCGTTTCTTGCAGCAGCACAAAAAATATCTCTTTTAGAATCACTTCTTCTAATGCATTAAACACAGTTATAATACATGTATAAACCGTTGTCGCTAGTTGCGTTGGTGTAGTTTTGAAGGTCGCTGAGTCGGTCGAAGCAGCCGAACTGGATCCACTCTGGCCGACACGATTGCCATGGCAACGTGGTCGTGAAGGACGCGAACAGATAGCGCACTATGTACGCGATGATCATGTTGTAATAGACGGCAACCATAAAACTCATCAACATCATCGACCAACCGACGCCTATATGGTCACATCATCTGTACTATCACCCGCTGACTGCCAACAATTACTTATTATTCAAGTGTCCGCATTACGCGCCATGTTCGTCCGTCCGTCCTGCAGCTGTCTGTCTGTCTGTCTGTGCCGTAATAACGCCTATAACTGTATGACAAACAATTAAAGGCGTATAATAAACTCATTTATCTTCCTTTTTGCCGACTCCATTCATGTAACATTACCAATTTTACATGATTATTTTTGCATTTAAATACAGTTTTACGGTCTATCACGCAGACATGAATAAAGCATCTCATTTGTTTGTTTCGACAGGGAAGTGTTTTCTCTATATTTAGCTTGCGTCGCCGAATGCTCATGTTCATTTTCTTTAGCTTAGTTGGCAGTACTGTTGTGTTTAGTTGGCAATTTCGCCGTTAATGTTGAAAAATTACACAGACAGCAAATATTCGTAAATTCGTTCCGAGAACAGCATATTAGAACCAAATATCTGTAGCTTACCTTTAAACAAGGGCAGCAATTTCCAGACGGAGATGGGTCCGAGAGAGGAAAACTGTCCAAGCGACAGTTCAAGGAAGAAGAGCGGTAGACCAGCTAAAATAAGAATGATGACGTACGGGATCAGAAAACTCGCTTCAACACACACACAAAAGAAACGTCTTTATATGGGAACAGCAGGGCCGTAGACACCGCAAAGTATTTTATATAGACGGACAGTATAGGCCTAATGCATGCACTAAAACTGCCAAACAATAAACTGTTAATTTTAGTCTAAATGCACATTAGATGTACATACCTATATTAATATCACTGCTTGATCTTCCAGCCTATGCCAGTAGTAGGCATAATGAACTGCCACTAGCAAAAAAAGAGATGTGTAAAAATTGTGTTTAACAATCTTTAGCACAATATTACAGGCCTCAGGCCTATTTGCATTTTAATTGCAGCAATCTCTGTCGCCTCACTCTGAATGGAGACCAATATGTGTAGATACGAACCGCCGCCGTTTTGATAGGCGCGGAAAGGAAATCTCCAGATGTTGCCGAGACCCACAGCAAAGCCGACCGCCGACAGCAGAAAATCCAACTTGCTCGACCAGTTTCCTCGTTGCTCGTTTTCATCTTTCGTCCCAACGCTTGTCGTCTGCCGACCCCGCAGTCGAAACACACGTCAATAAGGTCCATTATCGTGCAGAATACAGTTTTGTTCGTTGCACGCTATGATAAGCTATAAAAATTCACCAAATTCACCTAATGTCTCAACACTAATAGGGCCCCGGCCTACTATAGGCAAAGTTCCGACTTTCACCATATACACTGGCTACTCCAAGACAAACACCTAATTCGGACGTCTAAAATACATGCTGAGTATAAGTTTCCGGTTTCAAAATAAAACTAAATCCATTACAGGCATCGCAATCTTTGACATTAGCAACATTCCGAACTAATTTTCAACTTATGTAAGAAAAGGCAGACGACTAAAATGCCGAAACAGAAACACAGAACAGACGATGGGCTACATGTAATTATAACTACCTGACTGTCGCAAATTACTCACCGATATTGTTGTACTGAGACCGAGCTGTGCCAGGCTGCTGCTACTGGCCATGGTCACGACACTCAGATCAGATCACTGTGATATCTGCAGCTGGATCAGCTAATCCTATTTGAGCCAGGTTTGTTTGATAATCCATAGAGCAGGACGTTAAAACATTTCGAGCAGTGGTTGAATACGCGCCGGCCGTACACAGGTAGATTACCTAGTGAATGGCTCGGGCTAGATAGATCGACGTGCTATTGTGATTCATTGTTCAGTCACCTGTATTAGCATCGCTTTTTGTGCTGCTGCCAGCGCGTGACCGTACGTGGTGGCTGCAGCGCTGCGAGTTTTGCTGGCGCGCCGAGTACGTATGTTATAGTAGGCCGGTCGCCTGAGCTATGACTGTGGGTCAAACGACGACGCGTCCAGGAAGCGACTGCGACAACAGTCTCCACGTTCGTATCAAATACGCCTCAAGGTTTAGGCCGAAGGTAAACGCATTGGTCACCGAGTTGGCCCCATATGGGTATAAGGAGTAAACTGGCACCGTCAACCTTTGGCCCACAAAAAGACAATTAATGCCGAAAATAGACGTTATTACTAAAAAGTTTGGAGTCAGAATCTATTTTTGAACTACTTTGATGTTTCAACCATGTGTTTTACTCAGTGATCTACCAGGAAGTTACTCAACGCGTTTCGGTCGTATTAGATAACAAAAAGAAAAAAACAGTTTAGCTGTCGCTAGGGAAAGTCGACCGTACCGCCTACGTCCGAAGCCCAGCGTCCGACTTTTAATTAGCCTAGGTAGAGAAAGCGATTTCTTGGAGGTGAAACAATTCCATGCACGCTATGTTAACGGAACGCTGCTCATGAAAGCTACAATCAACGCTAGTAGAACAGATGTCGCACGTGTTCATCTCGCGGTTCTCGCCAGGCGATAAGCCTATATAAATAGCTGTTCAGTCGTAAATAATCAACGAGAATATCGGACGCACGTTTCGCCAATATTTCTTACAATAAAAACGCCTTGCTAGTTAAGACACGTTACAGCCTATACAGTTCCTGTTGCAGTACTGACCTCCAAAGTCATCCAAGGTCAATGATTCTTATATCATTTGAAAACTAATACGTTACTTTTTATTAGTGATCAATAGTAACTTTGGCGCTATCTTTCACTTATCTTTCAGGTATACTATATGACCAGTTTTCCATTGAATTTTCTAGCCCCTTCACTCAACCAATCTACTTTTAATTTGAAAACGTTTCACTTGCTGAAATTTTGCATGCCGAGGTATATGGAACGTGGCTAATTATTTGTGTAAAAGTTTTTCCCCTATGACCTAACGCGTAACCACAATACATCCGTTACGAATTCACGGAATTCACGGAAGCCGTGAATTTTGGCGCTTGCCGTGAATTTTAGCGTTTGCCGTGATTTGCCGTGAATTTTTTTGGCACGGGCTGCACTTTTGTGTCAAAATCTGTAAAATTTGATTGTTAAACATTGAAGCTAGGCGTCTTGCTTCATATTTTTGTACTGAAGACTATGGACTCAACAGTTATTGTACTGTAGCACTGCTGTGTGTATAGCTGGATATAGTTACTAAAACTATTCCTAAAAGTTACTAAGAACGATTAATGTTAGTCATTTTGTGAGATGACGATACATGACTGATTGTTGACTAGGGAGAGAACAAAAATGTTTGTCAATGAGACGTTTTTAACGCTATATATGACCGTTAATTGCCACCGTGAATTCGCCGTGAATTTTGCGACTTTTATAAAAGTATGCCGTGATTTTTTCACTTTTGCACCGTGATTTTCGTCTGGCCCTACAGACGACGACAGACAAACTGATAGATGGACGGACAGGCGACAACCATGCCAATAGTTCGACCGTTACAAATTTGACGCACAACTTTAAAGATCGGCTATCGCATTGCGGTTACAAAAGCGCCTTGCTGTCACTGGTGGCATCCTTTGGCAGATACGAATGGGGTAATGTCTATTTATATCTGTGAACTGTGATCATCGTCGGATAGAGTGTGTGCTTACTTACTGTTTTTTTCGCAAATATCGTTTTGAGCGAATATGTAATTATGTATTCTACGTTTGTTTACATTAGTTTTTGTTTACGTAACTCGTAACTTTTTCAAATGGTTACTTACGTAATAGTTGGTATAATTGTCCTGCTTATACTTAAACTCAGACTTGGCTGTAAGTCCAAGCGTGTTCATGTGGTTGTTTTGGGTGACGTTGGAAGAAGCCCGCGCATGCAGTTCCATGCGTTGTCATTAGCCAACACAGGATTTCAAGTGCATATGTTTGGTTACTTAGGTAATAAATACTGTCTGTAATTGTTGTCAGACGTTAGCTTTTTTGTCAATGTTTGCCAAAAGATGGAGAGACTGTCACATTTGTTTTAAGTTTTTATTATTAGCAAGAATGCCGTGGGCATGATAATGACGTAATGTGGGGCAAGTGAAGCATGGTGGGGTTTTTCTTGGTCAGAGAAACTCCTGTGATGCAGGTTCCTCTCCAAAGTCCAGCAGTAGATCTTCGCATGGCGCCCCATGGGTCACACGAACCACTGAAGGGGTGCAAGTGAGCACTGGTGCTATAACCAGAGACCATCTGCTTCAGGTACCCCAACCCAGTCATGGGCAAATGGCACTTCATGAAAGACGTCCTTTCAGTTTGGTTTGATGGTCAACCGAAAGAGACCATCTTTGGTGAGAGACCATCTTTGGTGGCATGGCACCCTCCCCCCTGTAAAACAGCTTAAGAAACTCGCATGAGCGCGCACATCTAGATGTCACAAGTGTCATTGGATATGCGTCGATTCAACTCGATCCGATTATAATGAGCTTTGTCATGTGTCAAGTGTGCCATGTTATTTTCTACAGAATTGTGAAACACAATAATTTTCACTATACAACAATCTTGAAGACTATAGATGCTTTTGTTATGACACTATCAATTTTGCAGAAATCTTTTTGTTAATTTTTTTGTTAAAATAATTTAAAATATTTATAGTCAGAATGTGTAGTCTGTATGCATATGGCCAAGTTTTGTGAGGCTTCTAATAGTAGTTGCTCTTTAATTAATTTTTTACAGCACAGTTTATTGTATGTTGCACATTATGTACTTGTTAATTTGCAGTTGCTTGATAGAAACTGGTGGCTTATATAAATATGAATATTATTATGAAATGTGTCATATTATGATGTGTGAACATGTTGCTTCAAATGTTATGTTGTTTTTAGAATCTCAGCCTCATTCGGATGTGACTGACACTTCTTCCATTCATCTAAAGCACATTCCAAAAGTTTCTCAGATCTTCAGTTGTAAGTGACATTGACACATAAAATAAACAGGCTATATCAGAAACCAATGATTTGAGAATTTTTTTTGTTGAAGTCACTGAATTAATTTTTTCCGGAACAATGTGTTGTGATGCTTATCTCACTGAGTTTAGGTAATACACAGAAATCATATTAGAATGCATGAAAGTTGAGAATTGAATTATGCAATGAACGGTGTTGATATAATCAAATAGATTTTAGATTATTTTTAACAACATAATGTTCTTTCATTTGCATATGTTATTAGTGCTAATAATAGCAGTAATTATTGTATAATTTTGGAATTTTTTTGTAGATGTACCAAAGCTGTTACATTTCTGTATGAAGGTTATATGGCAGTTTTTCAGCATATTGATGTTGTTGCTCATGGCTCCGAAACCATCTCATATACTGTTGCAGGTGTGTGTTTGCATAATATGGCAAAAATGTCAGTAATTTAGTTATTAGTTAATGTGCTGTTTTTATATATTTATTATTCATAACAATTCTCTTACAAGACAGAGAGGTGCTAAATGTTAGAAATGATGCTAGTAATTAAACATTACATGTCAGTTTTTTAAGTAAAAATTATTGTACACAGATAGTCTTATCTATGGTGCACATTACTGGCCATGGACTACGTATTTTTTTTGTTCTGAAACTGTTTTATGTCACTGTATAAATAACCATATGAATTTAATCGGTAAATGTAAAGTTTAAATATTTCAGTGTATTTCTCTGCCATCTTATTACTGACATGTTGAGGGTTGATTGCTATTGTGAAACCTTATATTTTACTTTGTTTAGTTAGAGTTGCCTGTGTTTATTATGTCTAAGAATGCAAGGACATTCTGTTGTGTCTGAATATTGTTGGCAGATGTGGTTTTTGATATACATGGCGTTTCATTAAAAAGGACCCCTTTTTGTTTTTTTTCATATTTCACTCAAATGATGATAAATTTACAAAAAAAAATTTACCAGTTGTAGCTGAAGAAATATTAATTCAAAATATTTAAACAAAATGTTGCAGTTGATTAAATATTTTTTGCTAGTCATGACACAATGCTGACGTCATAATGTGTCATGAGTACAAGCTTGCTTGTTTCAACTGGTGCTGTCCGTTGCTACCCTGCTTTGATGGTGAACTTAATCTGCTTTACTAATGAAAAAAAATGTTTATCGTGTCAGCACTGAGCAACATGGGGACATGAATTCAGGCATCATGTGATCCAAAAACGCAACCATTTTGCAAACTCGGTGTGCTAGTGTACTGTCTTGCTCGAACATATGAAAGTCCAGCTATCCCTACAGATACATAAATGCAATCGCTTTGCACGTTTTTTGTAACTGCAACTGTAAAACTTCAAAAATTTGTCATTATGAACCATATTTTTCAACATCAGAGCAGGGTAGCAACTGACAGCACCAGTTGAGACTAGCAAGCTTGTACTCGTGACCTATTGTGAAGTCAGCGTTACATCACGACTAGCAAAGAATATTTAATCAACTGCCATATCTTGTTAAAATATTCTGAATTAGTATTTCTTTAGCTACAACTAGTAAAAAATTCTGTGTAAATTTATCATCATTTGAGTGAATTATGAAAAAAAACAAAAGGGGTTCCTTTTTATGAAACACTGTGTATGACTCTTTGCATATGTACATTTTAGAAGGTATATCTATACAGCACAGTCATTATCGATGAGAGGTGTAAAGGATGCAAGTGGGCACTGAGAAAGCTGAATGCCTGAATGCTAATTTATAGAAAAAGTTTTTTTTGCTTTAATACTATATTAGTGTCATTAGGATTAGATTATTGATTCAAACCACATTAATTTTTTAAATGTGATAATTATTTTTGAGCGGTCATTCAGTCAGTTACTTTTTTGTCGGTGTGTTGTGCATATTTAATGAGTTTTTTACTTACTTACTGTAGAATCCTCCGTCATTGCCAGCAGCTGCCAGTTGCCTGTTGGTGGCTTGGTTGCAAGGATGCAAGTTTATTGTTGATTGGCATAACTACGGCTACACAATTCTTGCTCTGGACCTCGGTGCTGGTCACCCATTAGTCGGCATACACAGATTGTGAGCATCATCATCATCATCATGACTGTCGTCATTACTAAGCATTTGTTACTGTATGAGCATAGGTGTGCATTAAAACAGTAAAAAAAGTAAAACTTACTAGAAGGTCGTTAGGTAGTAATAGCTGTGATGAAGAATTGAGCTTTTGGGAAAGCTTTTTATGACAGGATTTTCTGCACTGGTTGATTAGTGAGAGAAAAGGTTGAGTTTTGTAAACAATTAGAGCTGTCAAGGCGTTAATTTTTTTAACGCATTAACGCAGTGCGTTAATTTTTTTAATGCATTAATTAACGCGTAAATTAACACACCCAGTCCCGTCGAGATGGAGAGTAGGAGGTAAATTACCCTGGGCCCGAGACGTTTATGGGACCCGCCTGTAGAATATAGAAAGTTAGAAAAATGAAAAAAAGTTTAAAAAACACATATAATTTTTATCTTTTAAACGTATTTAAACTATTTATTATTTAACTATTACAGTATTTTTATTTTGTATATCATCTCTTGTCCATAGAGTCCATCATTTTGTGATGGACTTTGTTGGGTTACAAACAGTTTGTGCATTTTGAGCTAAAAACAGTGCTTCTATAATGACAGCAATTTTGCATACATCCTTAGCAAAACTCTCCCCCATTTTTTACTGGGTGCAAGCTACGTCCACTGCAGGTATAGCGACAGAACTCCCTGCACTGCACAAATCCAGGACTTGCAGCTGACACAAAGAGATGCCGTACAGCACGACTTGTTGTTCACAACTAATCAAAGTAGTGAAGTTTGGACTTGACCAGGCACAAATCTGACGTTACAGAAAGATCCTTGCAGTTAAATGTTGGTCGCTCGGTGCAATGGTCTATAGCGGTGGCCTACTGTGGTACAACATCGGAATCCTCTAAGTAACCGAGAAATTGCTACGGGTTCCACATTCACTCGCAGCAGGCAACACTAAGCAAACAGCTCAGGTCAGCTCAGCCTCCTATCCTCAACTATCACGTGTTTTTTACGCATATGCGTTAATTTTTTTAACGCACGTTAATTTTTTTAATACGCATTAATTTATTAACGCATTAACGCGTTAATGAACGCGTCAACTGTGACAGCTCTATAAACAATACTATAGCAAGTAAGTACTTTTGCTTGTATATTTTACTGAATTTTTGGCAGTGAATTATTGAATGTACATTTTATGCAATATAATGTACCGGTATTTTACATCAGCTCATGCATTGTATTTTATTGTTAGGTATGAAAGAATTTTTGGAAGACTAACATCTTACAATATTTGTGTCACAACTGCCATGAGAGAAGATTTGTTGCACAAATGGAACGTTAGGTGGATTGTTTTTTTTTTGCTTGTTGTCTTGCTGTGAAGTATGAAAGCCAGAAAATGAGATATCTATTACGATCACATATTTTGAGCTGACAGTAACACTTTTGGAAACACATCATGGTGTATACAGGACATTGTTTGCTGGAGTGTTCTTGGGATTGATGAAGCTGCTTTGCTGACCCATGATAGAGAGAAGTGGAGAAGGGTGTTCATTGTGTTATCGGCCCTTTGTTCCTAATTTTTCGAGGTTGGGAACGAAGAATACGGAAGACAAATCTTGTTAGTATCATTCTTTTTCTTTCTCATCCCATGTCTTTATTTCTGCCATCCCAAGAATCTAGAGGGTCTGTTGAGGTGTATGGTGGAGCCTCAGCTACCAATGCATTTCGTGTATATCGAGCCAAGAAATTGTGCCTGATAAAAAAAGATTTTTTTGTTGTTGTGAAGAGACATAATGTCGAATGTGAGGTCACATTAAAATGTGTGAGATAATTTTAATGGGCAGAAGTACATGACCCAACTGAAAATGTGTAGAACTCATGCAAGATGCTTAAACCAATGTATGAGTACTGTTGTATTTTTTTAACTTATCATGTGTTGATTATTTATGTATTATGTATTTTTGTGTATTTTTTCAGAGCGGTGACTATGCATGATAGACCTGCAAAGATGTTTGCTGATCTTGATGTTGCTGGCCGGCACAAGTTATTTTGGAAACTTGACATATTTCAGTGAGTATGTTTTAAACTGATCTGCATTTGTATTAGTTTATCATTTCTGTTATTGTTCTGAATGGAGTACCCCATTAGATTTATTTTTTTAAAATAAATGTTTGCTAGTAATATGCGGAAATGTGTATTTTTCTTAATATTGGACATTGCATATTTTGCATCATTAACCTTGTGTCACCTGTATGGCTTTAATGTCGGAATGGCTTCTGCTGTTATGCATTAGTTGAGCATTTTCAGTTAACAGTTGCCAGTTGTCATAGTTTTTGATTGTACAGCATCAGCGGTTTCTAATGGGTTTATTTTATCTTTATTCGACTTATTTGTACAATATTAACTTGACCATTAAGGGCCAATTGATTCATGTCCAAGTTAACTTGTAGGTTACCTAACCTAGGTTATCTTGGTCGCGAGGTTAAGTCTTTGTCGCGTTTATTCACGAAAAAAACTAACCAGAGTTTGCTAATCCGCGAGTTATACCTCGTCCATATAACCACACCACGAATCAAAAGTTTCGATTGGTGGTAGTAGTGATGTGGCTGTTCATTTATGGCCGACTATAGGTTATGAACTAAATGGCATGTCTGTGGGTAGTAGAGGATATTTAAGTGGCAATTAATGTACAGTGTATTTCGACAGGATGCAATAAAATGCAATACAACACATTGCAGCAACCGTGAAAATTTCAATTTTAATACATAATCATGATTACAATTATTACAAGAATTTTTAATATTGTCAGCTTTACTGCGTATCGCCCCTATGCAAAAGTCGACTGTTCCACCTGATGTACCCCGCAAGGTCAAGGTCACTGGTGCAGAAGACATTTTCATTCAGCAACTTGGTGAATTGCACACGTAGAAAAAGTGCAATCATATTACAATAATTTCGCTGACTATAATGATAGAATTCACTACGCAAAATGTTGTCATGGTTCTATGTCTTCTTTTTCATTGACCTACAACTGTGAAAGGTTCGCAGATGTTATTTACATGAGTCAGCTTCGATCTTGCACTAATTGCAGGTTAACCTTGCAAAATCGGGAGGTTAACTGTGCGAGTTAAGTCTGAGATAACCGTGAGAGTTAACCTACTGATATGTCATGAATCAACGTGACAGATTTTAAGTTTTGGAATTGCCGACTTTAACCGATAGGTTATCTTTAACCTGGATGTGAATCAATCAGCCCTAAGTGACTTGTCACACATGCTGCTTTCAGCACCTTACTGACAGTATAGATATAGCTTTGTAGATCATTGTCGAGGTAACTAGATTTATTCACACTTTACTCTTAAGATGTTGTTGATATTGTTTTGTGTAAAATGTTGCTTAAGCAGTGTGTGAAGGTTTTTGTCAGTTTAATTTATGCAAGGAGAGTCAGTCAGTGAGCTGTAGTGACCATGGATAATTGGTCAATTAAACAAATGCTGATGTAGTAGTAGTATCTAAGTTTATTAAACTGCATCAGAGTACTGGCATTATTTCAGTGGGAGTTGTCTTTCGATGTACTTTTTACACTGCATATTAATTCGTGATCCAAGTGTCACTGAGTGAGTGTCGTATGCTGTATTTCTAAACATTATTGTAACTGCGTAAAAAGCTGCAAGATGTTTATTGGGTTTTACAGTATCATGGTTGTTGAACTGAAGTGTATCTTGTGCATAGAGTGAAAGATAGTCAGTTAGCTAACAACAACAGAGAGGTGACTGTATTCACAGAGACAGATGGCACTGGGTCTGTAAACTATCGACGTAGTCGGCCGGCATTACTTGTCAGCAGCACTAGCTGGACAGAGGATGAGGACTTCTCAGTTTTATTGAATGCACTTGATCGTAAGAGTTTGTTTCAGTCTGTTGTGTTTGTCACTGTTTTGTTGTCATTTCACAGAAGTTTTCCATAACGATATAGTGGTATAATTACAATTACATTAGTTGTTAGTACTTTTAGTAATTTTTGATGTTTGTGAAATAACTTGTATTGTTTTTTTGCTACGATCATTTTTATTGAGTGCCATAGCTTATGTTTTTACGTTTTTCTGCCTGTCTGCCAGTCTTATTCGAAAATTTATTAAAGGTCCGTGGACACCAAAATTAAAGTTTACATTTTATCCATTTTCCTAAAAATGCTGAATTTTCTGATAACTTTGACAGCAATATCAGTGCCCAGCATTTTGTCAGCACGGAAAAATTTACCTTTGAAATCGACAATATACGAAATTGATGTAGCAAACGCGCCGCTATGATGGCCTCCAGTTTCGTCATGAGTTTAGCCTATAGACATCATGAATAGCCAAGCCTAGACTGATGACGTCGTCGGCCAGGCCATTAATATTCATGATGTATATGGGCTAGGGTCATGATGTCACCAGGGGCACTGATTGACTAGGATATTTTGCATAACGTAACGTAATGCCGCATTTTGGTTGAAATCACACATTAATTTCATATATTTATAAAGCCGAAATTGACATATTATATACTCGAGGTTAAATGTCTAATTTAAATCTACATAAATTGCACGAGTGAGTTTGACCATGGCCATGGATAAGTGGTGGGATTAATTTTTTGCTAGGGTGGGTTGTATCCCAATAAATATTATTTAGATTTTGGTAGCAAGCATTCAGATTCGGTAATGAAAAGTCTCAACAGAGTTGAAGTTGAAGTTGACAGTTTTGTTACTAAAAATGGCCCATACGAATGCATAAAGTGATCATAGTGATGCTTATCTATCATGTAGTGAAGCATAAGAATTAAATTGATGGTTCTGTCGTGATAGTAGTACATTTATAGCTCACAATATACTTCATGTAATTAATGTCTTGCATGCATTCAATACATTGTTAGCGTTTTATGAATATTCCAGAGTACGACGAAAGTGCTGCAGTTGAGTCGGATTTGCCTGCAGTTATCTGTGTAATAACAGGTAATAATATCAGTAATAATGTCAGTAACTTTAAGCAAGTTATAAGTAATAATATTGGTTTATTTGATATTTTCTATACAGTTTAACTCAGACATTATGTGATCTGTATGCAATGATGCTGAGTGCATGACTGCGTGTGTATTGTAGTTGTGGAAGAAACTAGTTTACAATTTCTTTATTGCAATTCTGGCATTGTGCGACTCTGCTTTTTTCCGTTGCTGTCTAGTTTACAGCTATTTTATTTGTTAAATAAGAAATTTGCAAAGATGTCAGATTGCTGCTAACTTATGCCTGATCTTAGAATATTTGCTGCCCCCACTCGAGTCATCATTTGAGTGCCTAGTCACAATGGCAGAAGTGATGTGAACTCTTACTTAGAGCTGAATGAAGTGGATTTTCTGTGCATATGATTTGCATGAAGAATTGCATGTAAGTTGCAGTTCATAGCATTAATTTGTGGACAGGACGAGGACCACTGAAGCAGCATTACATGCGGATAATAGAGAATAAGTCGTGGGTCAAAGTTCAAGTGTACACACCGTGGCTTGAAGCTGCTGACTATCCACTACTTCTAGCATCGGCTGACCTGGGTGTCTGTTTGCACAAGTCTTCCAGTGGTCTTGATTTGCCGATGAAAGTCGTCGACATGTTTGGATGTCGGTTGCCCGTTTGTGCAATCAACTTTTCTTGGTACGATTAACCGTCTGCTTGTTTTTACTCTATTCTGTGTCATTGGGTGTGATTTTCTTGACTATTTTACAGTTACTTATGTGTAACATCAGTGGCGTAGCAAGAGGGGTGCGTGGGTGTGGACTGCACCAGGCGGCACTTTCTAGGGGGCTGCAAAAGACATGCATGCAATAATAACAATGTAATTAATCGTATTTATTACAGACACGGGTAACTGCAACATTAAGCATGCCATGAAAACTCTGGGTGTCTAAATATTAGGAAATTAAAACTGTCCGGAGCTTGAAGAGACACGTTTCTTGCCAGGCCTGCCCCATAGGTTATTACGAGACCAAGATGGGCGGCATATATACGTGGCGGATACAAGAATGAAAAGTGAGACGTGCAGCCACCCCTTCACCCTTGCTCCCCCAGCGTGAGTGAGTGAACACTTTAGGCTATATGCAAATTGCTAGTCAACAAGATAATGTTCATATGAACACAGAATCTGTCCAATGCATTTCAACAGTTTACATTATATGTCTGTATAAATATAATCAGTGAGCTGTTTAGACCGGTAGAAAAAAATCAAACAGTTTAATTTCAAGTTGTACAGCAGCAATGATCCTTTCATTTTTCTGTATTATTTTGACTAAACAATAAACACTGTCAGTTACGAGACCATTCGATTCGTCATCAGCGCATTACTATAAAAGGTCCATCGTCACCATGTGTCTATCTTGCACCGTTATAAAGATTATGGCGCCTCAAAGATAATGGGTCACGAGTTTGACGTTTTGGGGTCACGTGACGTCATCGGTCACGTGACCATTCGACTCCCGGGGGTTGACTTTCTATCAGTGGTCCATGGTGACCATGCGTCTATCTGGGTAAAGAAAGAGGAAGGTGGAAGCTTAAGAAAAGTTGGTCGCACGGACGGACGGACGGACGAACACTCAAGTGATTTTTACTCTGTCCAATGCTATGCGTTGCATTGGACAGACAATGAGTTCACGTACCGGTATCAGAACAATGATTAAAATCGTTGCCACCAGATGTCATATTTTAAAGCTAAAATGCACGAAATTCGATTTCGGCTGGGGCTCTGCCCCTGATCCCACCGCTTCCCTAGACCTCCTAGCTGGGTTTAAAAGATCCTAATTCTAAGGGAAAGGAAGCGAGGGAAAGGAGAAAGAAAAGATAAGCAGGGATGGAAGGGAGGGGAAAGCAGAAGAAGGAGAAACCGGAGGAAAAAGGAGAGGAGAAAGGGGAAGGATTTTCTACCCTCCCCTTGGCTGAAGCCTAGACCTGCCACTGGGCGGCAATCTTGAAGTCCACACCGGGTGGCTAATAAGCTTGCTACGCCACAGTGTAGCATTTTCTTTAAATGTAATTATAAAACTATCAGTGTGTTGACACCTCCAGTTGCGAGATGGAAACGGCATCTGACCTGTGGGAAATAATCCTCCAGTGGTCATAAGTTTTTTGTGGCGATCTTGAACTGATAAGTCTGAAGAAATTGTTTGGTGCATTTCTGCACGTGTTTGAGTGGCTGTAAACATGACTTGAGAACGTATCCGTGTTTTTAGTTGCAAATTGTGATATTTTTGTTTTGGATGACATGTGCTGTTTAGAAATGATGACGTGTTTGTTTTTGTGATGGTGAACTGTATTTATTTAAAATTATGTAATGCATTGACAGTAATTGATCGTTTTGAACTGCTGTCGTTAATGAGTTGATTAATTGATCAGACCCGCATTAGTACAACTGTATTGCTGAATATACGAGTCTGTTTGTTTGTAGTTTAGATGAGCTGGTGAAGCATGATGCGAATGGCTTGGTATTTAATACTGAGGCAGAACTGGCACAACAGCTGCAGGTGATTAGTGATGTTTTGTCTTTGAATTATTAACTTATTGCTTGAAACATTATGCAATATAGCTTATTAATTAATGTTATTAGTGAATGGTTTACGTATTTGTGTGTTGTTTGTACATTATTGTGTTTTGTAAATTTATGGTAATGTCTATAAGATTTTGGAATATTTTGCTGAAAGACTTTTATATTTACATAGATGCCCAAGACATTCTATAGAACATCAAGTTTTTTATTATGGAGATGTATTATGGAGTTGTTGTAATTCGGGAACAAAAATTTGAGAGTACGGGAATCATGCTGTGAATAAGTGGAAGTATGAAAGTTTCTTTGATGTGGTGAATTTCAGTAATGCAATATCTAGCAAGTTGAGTGTGTGTATTGTGTCACAGATTAAGCGGGTTTTCTTTTCACGTTGTGCGCCATACAGTACAAATTCATATGCTTACTTGCGTATTTGTTGTTGATGGCCGCTATGCACAGGATCTGCTGCATGGATTTCCTGCTGGCTGTGAGCGACTGCAGCGGTTTCGGGAAGAGTTGCGCAGCTTTCAGCAACTGAGATGGGACGATGCATGGAACAACATCGTTCGACCTTTGTTCAGTGACAGCTAACAACTCACCACTCTGTTTCGCTTCATGGCTTCATTTCATTGCTGTTAAATGTACTGTTAATGCGAGTGATCTGCTGATTTCTGATGCTGTTTGTTGCAGAACAAGAACAGTTTCTGCTTTATTAACATTATGCTCAAAATGTCATTGGCGGAATTATTTTTATTATGAATTGCTGATAGAATTAATTCTTGTAGAAAGTTGTTACTGTGGTCCAATTTACGTTTGCATGCTACTGGTAGTGGTGGCACAACTTATTGCTGGCTTACTGCAGGTTAGTTTTTGACAAAAAAAATTACAGAATCATTAGCAGTGACAACTATGCAAAACTGCATCATCTGTGTTTCAAAATATTGTCTGTTCCATAGAGCTCATAACTAAAAAACGCAATGTAGGCCTAATATATAAAATCAAATGCTGCGTTCTCATGTGCGTTTAAACATTATGTTTCTTGCAATCTGATCTACAATACGTTGTTGGTTCTGTGGAATCAGTGGATGCATTTCACATGATTCAAGGAATATTGTGAACTCTGATTATCATCTGTGATCTGGATCGTTGCCAAAATCTAATCAGTAATTGATCATTTGGCCACAGGAAATCCCTCCAAAATATTTCATCATGGTTCATTGATAACTCACACACATGCTACTACGAAAACATAGCTCCTCGATGTGTATAGCGAATGGTTGGCTTCCTTTTAGCACCATCATTGTAGAACGTTTGAGACGTAGTTCTTGGTCCCTGTTATCACTGTGCATCCAGTTTACTGTTTATGCACCGGTCCATGTAGTTATAAACAAAGTTGCACACATTCGCCATGTGCAGTCAATAAAGTTAGCAGAACTGACTTGACGAATCGACGCACCAATATCGTGTGAAAAATATTTGGCATAAACACACTGTAACGAATGTTATACTACTGGCATGCATAGAGCCACTCCCGTACTAAAGGCTACCAGTATTTTGTAGCTGTAGCCAGATGAACATCTCTACTCAGTCTTCATTCGGACTAGGGCTGAGGTAAAGAACGACTAATCACAACGTTAATCATTAGAATTTCTCACAGCGTTCAGCTGAATAATAATAAAAGTTGTTAAACAGAAACATGCATTTGATGCAAAATTACCATTCTTTGCTTCTGTAATCGAAATTAACTATTAACTACTGGTTATTTTTCGGCACGAGGGCAATATTCCCGCAATTTTATAAAAGTACAGCAGTCTACTAAACATCAATCAGTCCGTATGCGCACAAATGATCAGAGTTAGCTGTCAATCAGCGTGGGAGGCTGACGTTGGTGGATACTCCAAAGAGGCGTTTCCACGGTCGACTCAGCAGTCCACCGCCACCACGTGACGTGGTCTCAAGACGTCCAGCGTGTGCAGTCGTCGCTCGTGAGCGATGTTTCGCCTGCTTTTTGCGACTGCGTTGTGACCGCTGTTTGCGGTCCGTCATGTCGTCTGTCGGCGTCACTGGACGCAGCATCGTCATCGTCGCTCGCTTGGGCTCCAGCTCACCTGGAACATTACAACAGTTTTGTAATCACGAGATCAGTCGTACGACCGATGGCAGACGTACGCCTGTCTTACGACATGGGTACGACTAAGACAGGCGTACGACGTTCGATGTTATTCAAGAAACATAATTTAGGGCCTATCATGCGTATCGCAGCGTACGACATCTGATAGTGGATAGCTCGCCTGAACAACAGCCGCAATTTTCCCACAGGCAGCTGCAAGTTTAATTCCGACGTATGACAGGCTTTCAGTCCAAAATTTTGCATTTTTAAAGAAATCTGTTGGACAAAAAGTAAATTTTCTTGACATGTTATAATTAAGGGGTCAGTTGCTCTGCCTGCTTCCCGCTGCCGCCTGCCGCGCATATTTTATTACGCCATTTGGTAAGTTTGTTTCAGAACAAATTAGGGCCTATAATCACTTTCAACGCATAGGGCCTACCGCCGCGTTCATCACTACCGCCTGCTTGGCTATTTTGACTACTGCTATCAGTTTCGTGTCCATTGTCCAACGCTTGTATTCAGTTGAAAGTTTACGTACATGGGCGCTCTCAGACATAGAAGGGGTATTTACCCCTTGACCCCTTAAAAACTTCAGGAAGTGTTAAAATAATACAGAGACGTCAAAATGCAATAAAGTAGGCCTACAGTGAAGATATTTTTGTCTTACCCAGGGTACTCGCAAATGTAAAATTTGTTCACTATGATGTTACTGCCCAAGTTGCTGCCGATACGGTTGATATAGGGCCTAACGTTTGAACTTGCACTCCAACGCAAGACACAACACGGTAAAATTAAATGTTCATGCACTTTTTACGCGCGAAAGCAGCTACTGCTTTCAGCGCGTCTTAGCCATCGCAATTCTGTCCGTCCGACTGTCTGTCACACGGGTGAATCAGTCAAAAACCATGCAAGCTAGGATCACCAAATTTTCACCGTCGGCTGCCTGGAAAACTCTAGTTTCAGGAACCGTAAGCTTTTCGACAAATTCGAAGGGGGTCACCCCGAACAAGGGCGCTAAATGAGAGGGGGTGGGAAACATTTGCGATTTTGGGCCAATAAGTCGCTGAATCTCAATAACGATGCGAGATAGGGCCTAGGTTACTATTAATCGCTAATAGGAAGTTGTACACTGGCTCTTGATTGCCACCGAATTCAGTGATCTTGGATGACCTTGAACGCCAAAATAGGGGTTTTATGGATTTTATGGCGCTTTCAAGAGCGAATTGCGCCGAAAGCAATTGAGATAGACATGGAAAAGCTTCATATGAAATTTTTAGCATTACACGTAGACTTCGACGGTCAAGTGTCGATTTTCTAGGTTCAAGGGCATCAAAAAGCGGTACCCCGTAAAGTCGTTATTTTACCGTTCTTGGCCAGTCTTTCGTGAAAACGGTTACAGATACGTATGGGCATGCTGCCTATCACAACAAACACTAGTGACGAGCTTTTCAGTCGTGTCAACATCGATGACTTTGAAAGATTCTGAACTTCCAAAATAAGGAGTTTTATTGATTTTTGCGGTTTTCGGCTGCTGCGCAAGCTCCAAGAATGAACTGCGAAGAAATGGCTGGAGATAGATAGTAACTGCTGTAGGCTTTCGCGCGTTTCGTGAGCATTAGCTCAAATTTCTTGTACGTTAACGCCATCGTAGTGAGTACGTGCATCGCTGTTAGCCTATTGCTAGTAGTGTAGATACACTAACCGTAGTTTTTGCCGAAGACAAAGTCGGAAGGCGCCGTGCAGCTGTGATCTCTGTAGTCATCGACGTCGATGATGATGCCTCGGTTGATTCCGCCGTTACCGCAATACGCGTAGTTAGTGATGACGCTGTTAGCCACTGGCAGCGACACGTTGTTACTGACGATGTTCTCGCATGCTGCTCTGCGTGTCGACTCATCACTCCGTCCGCCGTTAGACTCAATTCCGCTGCTGCTCGCATCACTGCCCGTCGACTTGACCGTCACGCCGGCCGCCTGTCCGACCACCGCCGTCGCCGTCTCGGTCGTCGTGGCGTTGGTGAAGCCCCAGTCAGTAAGGGGACGTTTGAAGGTCAGAGGGCGGATGCGCAGTGTTTCGTCGTCAGGTAGCACGTCGCGGCTGACCTCGCGGCTGGCTCGCGTCAGACCGCCGCCGAACCCCGCCAGCGGCAGTGGCGGTGGTGGTGGCGGTGGCGGCGGCGCTGTATCAGCTGCCAGCCTGGAGACCGGCAGCGAGGACGACGACGACACGTGTCCACGGTCTGTGCCGCGCTGACGCTCGCCGCCGGCGGAGTGGAAGCTGAGTTTACCGCGCTTGGTGCGTACGAGGTGGACGATGAACACGACAAGGTTGATGAGACCGAGTACCACGGCGACCGTGCCGCATACGGCCAGCGTCATGTCCAGCCACGAAAACTGCTTCTTCGTCAGCGAGTCGAGAAACGCGACGATAATTGGAATGACGACTGCGGCGGCAGCGGCACGACCTGATGACGTCTGGCGGTAGAGTTGTGCCGAGACTTGTCCTTCGTCCGATGTCGCGTTACTCGTCGCATTGTCCGCCGTCGTCCAGTCGACGCCGCTGCCGCTGTTGTTCAGCGACAACATCAAACTGTCTGGATGATTCCAAGTCACCGGGCTGCTGTCTAGAGCATCTGTCGTGGCGTCGCCCTGCGGACCTGCAGTCATATGTACTGACGGCGAGTTCCACGCCGACTGCAACTCAACGTCATCTGTCTGCCTGGGTGGTCCGACGACCTCGTGTTGCGACGTTGCTGGTGGCGGCGGTTTCGCCAGCTTGCTGCGGTAGAACACTGCGGCGGCACTCATCGCTCGTCGGTGTGTGGGGTCCTTTCCGGCCGCTATACCAGACAGCAGGTAGGCGTGCAGCAGCGCCCTCTTGCGTTCACGCTCGGTCATTGCGCCGCCGCCGGCTACGAACGGCGAGGCGAGGATCTGTCGGTAGGCCCCGGTGCGTCGTCGCGTGGGTCGAGTCAGGCGTCGGAACAGCCTCCAGTGTGGTCCAAGACGCGCCGAGAACGTCGACGGAGACATGATGGTGTGTGCTGCTGCCGAGGGTGATTGACGGCGCGCGGCAACGTACTCGTCCGAGCTGTGAACTTCGTTGGTCCAGTCGTCCGAGTCTGACGGCAGTTCTGCTAACAACCACGCTGTCGACATTGGACTGACCGTCGTTGATGTAGTGACTGGTCTGGACATCCACGTCCCTGCAGACTTCGATCCATCTGCCACCGTGCTGTCATTGGTGACTGCCGTCAAACTATCGTTGCTATTCTCTTCGTTTTCGCTGATATTGAAATCACTTTCACCTGTCTCGAATAACTCTCGCAGCAAGTAGCGCTCATTCTCAGCCGCTTCTTCCCGTGTGTCGTTCACGCCATGGACGTCAGCGTTGTCCGTTTCGTTGTTGTTTGCTACCAACGAGTCGTCGTTGTCCGCCGTGTCCGTCTGATGATCTGAAGTGTAGTAGTATTCATCAACATTGCCATTAGTCGGTCGCCACTCATCGCTGCTAGAGTTTGACGTCAGCCACCCGTCCGTAAGCACTTCGTATGTCCCAGACACGTTGTCGTGCCTGAAAACTGTTGCGTTAATGTTCGTGTGTAGGCTGGATTGCGTCGTGGATGTCGAAGTCAGTGGCGTGTGGGTCGACGTTGTTGTCGAGTTGATTCTCGTAACATTCGTCGCTGCTTGGGTCTTTGTCGGTTTCGTTTGTCCAGAAACGTCAGTGATACTTGCCTTGTCTGTCTTCTTTATCGACAGCTTTTCCTGTCAAAAATACAATTTTCTTATTGTACTGCATTATACGGTAGCCAAACTGTATTAAATGTTCAAGAGCAGTTCATTGGTTCTGGTTTGGCTGATCGCTCAAATTCAAAAAGCGCAGAGTAATAGTTTATTTTAATTACTTTAAATCCTGGCTCTGAAATGAATTTCGCCGTTAACTAGTTCATTGAACGACAAAGACAACGTTTTTGTGCAACAGACGTTGTTGAGATTATTCAAGCGTTTGCCATTTGAAAGTTAAAACGCATTTTATAACGTAAGACTCTAACAATAACACAAAGCGTTTCGTTTTCGTTCAGTTTTAGTCTAATTAGTCATAATTATTAGAATGCTACAATAGTATTTGTTTGCGTTCAATATACGCGACTCTTTACGCCCCGAGTCAATACTGCAGTAGACTAACGTCTTTCGATCGAGGCGAGTCTGGAGCAGTCGTAGTCGTAGTCGTAGTGCTAGTCGTAAGTTGGTCGTCGTCGTCGTCGAGCAAGTGCACGACTTCTTTGACGACGTCGCCGTGACGCTGAAGCCAACTCGCTCCGACGGTTACCGACTGTGCGTCGTCCTCGTCGTCGTCTGAAACCGACGTCGACGCGACCAATAGCGTCACCGCTGACGTCAGCAGCAAGACGCTGACGTCACGACTGCGCATCATCGTCGCTTTCTGCAATCGACTTCCGGCCTTGCCGCAGTCATGTAAACTTGATTCTCACGTCGCTCCGACTTGTTTACGCTAGTAAATTACGTCCAAATAAATAAATAAATAAGCAAAAATCGAGCAGCAAGACTTGCGCAGGGGCTGCGCACCCATCTGCTTGTCGTGACTCGACACAGTAAGTAAGTAGCGTGTCAAATCACCCAGATGTCAAGTCTACACCGTATCGACACAGCGCACAATGGCTCGATGTGCCAATGCAAAGGTAGCGTTAGGGATGTGCAGGTCCATGAATTATCTCTACTCTATATCAGTTACAGTGACAACATACTGTATATCGCGGAATGCAATATTGCCGTAAGCGCTATTCCTTTAAATCCAAGGATAATTTTGAATGTTCCAGATGCTTACACAGAAGGTCCACAAACTACAGTGTCGATCTTACCTTTACAGTCTTTTATATTTCACTACGGTGTCTATAAAATTGCCAAAATGTCAGGCATTTTTGGAGCTAAAATAACGTAACTTTCTAAACTTCTGAGTTTGCACCAAATTCATCTGTGTGCTACCAGTCACCACGAATTTTATTCGATCTTTCTCTACATTAAACAGGCTGTCTGTTACATTTCTGTGTACGTTAAATGCGTACGTTTTACAAGCAACCGTAATAAATTTTTGCGACAAGGTAAGTCTACTATTCAGAAACCAACAATGCAGCGTATAAAACCGTCAACTATAATACCACGGTATCTTTGTTACAAATAGGCAGATGGCACATCTCTACGCAACACATGTTGCATGTCGCACTGTCGTGTGGCGCGAACGACGGACTGGTGACAAGAAGTACGGAATGACAAGCTCGCCGGACACACGAGCACCATCTGATCGTGATGACACTGCAAGCTGGCACCTCGTCCAACACATGGTGCGACTGCAATTATACGTGTCCCTGCACGGCACCCGGTTTAATTGCGTATGCGTTAAACGTCATGCACCGGTTTAGTGTTATCGCGAGCTTATTACGGCAAGCAGCTAACAGTTAAACATGCTACAGATGTGTCTTCCATTTTACGACATTTTCAATGTCATGCTTTTTTGTTCCGGTTTAAGTAAGACAAAAAGCTAATGAAAGGTTAATTACAGCGTAGTTATCTACGTTTGGACAGCAATAGCATAAAATGTCACATCTGGACAAAGCCCCTACGTTAGCTCTTGTCCACACCATTTTTACGCGCGAGAGCTAGCATAGCTGTAGCGCGTATTAGCTAAGGTAATTCTGTCTGTTTGTCTGTCTGTCTGTCTGTCACGACCCGGTACCGATTAGAGATCAAATGAGATAGAGACTTCGGGTTTTCATCGTATGAAAGCTTAGAGTCTCTAGTATTTCGCGACAAAACTTTATGCCTCTGGGTAAAAAGGGTCCCGACGAACGAAAGGGCAAAAAAGGGGCACCCTTCCCCATAAAGGCATTATTCTACCGCCATTGGTTCGTCTAACGTGAAAATTGTTGCAACATTTGCAGATAGTGTGTCACAATGACCAAGTTTTATAATGTTTTTTTATTTTGCCTTTAGTTTGAGTTTCTAATTCTGCCTACACCTATTTCTTTATCTTTTGCACCAAATTTGTTCTTTACGAGAGTAAATTAATAACGCTAAACACTCCGGTTACGTTTTTACTTAAAATGTATTTACAAAAGGGAAAACAAAACAAGCATTTCAAGTTCAACGATCGCACACAATGAAACACAATAAACACGTTCCAGTCCACACAACCGCTGTCCGCAGCGAGTATAGACAAACTATTCGTCCGATTGCAGAAACGTGGCCAAGCAGCTGCTGCAGTCACGTGGCCTGGCCACCCAGCTGATCATGTCCAACCGAGCGTGAAAGTCAAGTGTATTAGCTCTGATTATTTGGTGGTCTAGCTGCGGAGGTAACGGGCCATAAAATATTTGGGGAAATTATTATAAGACACACTCAACACTGTATACAGGGTGCGGCAAAAAGTGGCCCCCTAAAGTTTTTCGCTGTTTTCTCAGCAACCGTTTCGAATTTCAATTTGAAATTTTACACATTTATTTATTGAAACCTTCTACATTTAAATGCCAAGTAAAATTTGATTCTGTTGAAAAACGACGAAGTTACAGATTTTTTAACATGACCGCCTACCGATTTTTCAGCATTTAGAAATGTTCCGGCTACAACACCAATTTAATAACATCGTTGAAACAACACAGTTAAATACTGATCAGATGCCAGAATTCCATTGTTACTGTGAATGTTCAAAGAGTTCACCGCCAGCTCCAAGCAACAACACCAGCCTCCAGTCGCCTTATTTGAGAAATCTCAACAGCCTTGTCGATCGGTTCCTGTGGCAGGTTGCCCCAGATAACCTGAAGCGCTTCCTTGAGTTTGGCGCTTGTTTTCAGTTTTGTTTTAAACTTGCAGTAAACCTCCAATATTGCACCCCATACGCGATAGTCCATTGGGTTTACATTCGACAAATTTGGAGGCCATTGGTCTTTTGTGATGATATCTGTACAGCTGGTTCGCAGCCAGTTCTGTGCGCAGCGCGGCGTTGCTCGCTGTGTGTGCTGACGCGCCGTCCTGCTGGAAGATGAATCCGGTGGGCAACTGGCGATTGCTTTAAAGGAAGAATAACTTAATAATAATTTATAAACAACATAAATTGC
>Ga0209671_1000363_pt1 | contig 28525 bp, 22 predicted proteins | sample WorMetHERISLAND2_2_FD_187401 | JGI IMG/M metagenome (GOLD analysis project Ga0209671, IMG submission 187401) | Marine gutless worms symbiont microbial communities from Max Planck institute for Marine Microbiology, Germany - Olavius geniculatus... | ecosystem: Host-associated > Annelida >...
TCGAGAGCCAGTGTGCGACTTCCTATTAGTGATTAATAGTAACCTAGGCCCTATCTCGCACCGTTATTGAGATACAGCGACTTATTGGCTAAAAATTGCAAATTTTCCCACCCCCTCTCATTTAGCGCCCTTGTTCGGGGTGACCCCCTTCGAATTTATGGAAAAGCTTTACGGTTCCTGAAACTATAGAGTCTTTCGGGCAGCCGACGGTTAAGATTTGGTGATCCTAGCTTGTACCGTGTTTGACTGAGTCACCCGTGTGACAGACGGACGGACAGAATTGCGATAGCTAAGACGAGCTATAACAGTACCTGCTGTCGGGCGTAAAAACGGATCGCATTTCTGATAAATCCATTCGTAGTTATTCCACGATTAACAGAATCCTACACGTAGCTGAAACGGATGTAGGCCTAGTTAAACACAAAACAGACAGTAGGCCTATGTAGTAGGGTGCATCGGCCTAATGCTTCATGAATAATGGAATCGACGGTTGAACGCGGACTCCTATCGGAAACCAATGCAGCAATAGGCCTAATACTATGCTCTTGGTTAGCGCCCACTCTTCCCCTTGAACTCATACTTCACCTTCTTGGCCTTTCACGTCTCGCAAAAACTTTAGGCCAAGATGTTTAATGTGAACTTGGCATTTAACTTTTAAATCTCGTCAACTGCAAAAAGTTAACCCTAATTAATATTGCCAATAAAGACTAGTCAGCAAGACTTCAAAGCTAAAAACGTGCCTGAGGCAAGTTTTTTTATCAACGGGAACTGAAGACGCCGACGCCAACCACACGACACGTCGTTAGGAGTGTTACCAACAGCATCAGATAAATCGCGAATATGGCGATAACAGTTTTCGCTCGACTAATTAGTATACACTATACAGAGCAAGCGCAGAAACAGAAAAAAAACCGAAACCAGATATCATGACCCGAAGAAAGAATTTTCAACTAGTCGGGCCAACGCCGTGAACCCAGTGGCAGAATTTCGGATTCGAAGATAGAACGCAGTCAAACAAGTGATTAGCCTATATTTCTGGCACTTCTGTGAAAAATACTGTTATCACTTTTGGACCAACCTTCGAGACAGTCGAATACTGAGTACTTGCACCATTGCTATCTTCAACTTAAGCTTTAGATCAAAAGATTGCATCTCCCAGTGTCCAAAAGTTTTACATGGTTCCTACTACTCTGCAGAATTCATTTTCCATGACTTTTTCCTGATTTTCCAGGACAAAATAAATCGTTATCCCTGACTAATTTGTTCACGCGAAATGCCAATGTTGGCTTTCAATCGCTTGCAATCGCACTAAAAACAAACGCGGCGGAACAAATTTAAAAGTGTAGATACAAATAATGTGCGAGCGACGGGAACAAAATTTGTGAACTGTTGTACGCAGTCTGCGTAAAACAGTTCAAAAAATTTTTTCTGCATCTTTGTTAACTTTTGCACTCTGGTACTTTGATTTTCCCTGACTTTCTCTGACCCTCTTATTTTTCCCTGACTTTGGAATGCGAAATTCCCTGACTTTTTTTCTGATTTTTCCCTGACTTTCCCTAACTTCCCCTGACCGTAGGAACCATGGTTTTATCATTTTCTTCTTAACTGAACTCGTACCAATTTTTTGCCTTCGTGACACATTCACTCTGCACTGCATTTTAAACCGACTATTGCCGCATCAGTAATTCTCCGTCTAAGCCAACGATCTGCTATCCCAAGCGCGTAGGCCTATACTGCAGCCTATGTACTCTACCGCTACCATAATTTTATGTCATGAACATAAACTTCGATAAGATTTTTTTTGTTGAAATGCAACACCAACGGTTGAAATGACACAAAGCAATTACGCAACACAATTAACGCATCATGAAAGCAAATCAGTAGGCCTAGGCAAAATTCCCAGCCACAGGCGTAGGCGGATCCAGGAGTTGAAGTTGGGGGCAAGGTCGAGCGCCAAAGGCGTGAGTCGAGTCGAGGCGCCGAAGGCGCCAAGGGGGTAGGGTGTGGGAGCGGGTGTCCCCTCCCCACAAGGGGAGAGGTCTGTGGAGGGCCAGTACCCCTCCCCATAAAAATTTTAAAGATTGTATAGTCGAAATGGCGTATTTTCGTGGACTCTTGGTGCTAAATTTCGTTTTTTATCTATGACGAAAACAGTATACATCGAAATACACCAGGAATGCAAGGATTGCCACAGAGATTTACTTGCATGCGATAAAGAGCGATACTCAGGGGCGTCTATTCCTCTAAGACTCCTTGGAACAAGTTCCCCCTTAACTGAAGGTGAGGCGCCGCAGCGTCGACGAGGTGAAAAAAGGGGGAGGGTATCTCCCTCCCCAACTGACTAGGGGATCTGGGGGAGCGTTGTGAGCTCCCCAGCGGGGTCCGGGGTTCCACCCCGGCGAAAAAAACGAATTATTCTAAGCGTCACAAACACTTCGTAGCAAGAAGTATTACTTCATTCATTCCACGCTCAGCATTTCTGTCTAACAGCCAGTCCAGAGATGATGCAAGTACCAAAACCACAAGTACAAGTACCTGACTCTCAAGTACAAGTACGAGTACAAGTACTTGAAACTATCTATCAAGTACAACCCAAGTACTCACTATAGCTAAGGCCCACTGCACTGTGGGGCATAAAATGCCAATTTTTACCACATAGGGAATTGAAAAAGATGATCCAGTTTTAATATTTTTTGTACGAATATTCCTGACACAACTGGCCATCAAATAATTGCTCAGTTTTCCACAACACCCAATGTTTGCTGCTGCACTACCAGGGAAAAGAAAACCAACAAAATATTGCATTTTTATCAAAAGTAGTATTATTACTGAATCAAAATAACACCCAAAAACATTTTGTCTATATTTTCGTCACACTGGCTGATAACTTATTTAATTGTGGCACGGAAACACATTATCTATTCGTTGACAGAAATGTCGATAACGTTTTGCTTCAGGCCAATCCAGACGTCACCAGTCACTTTTTGAATTCATCAACAGCCCAGACACACTATTGCAAAACAGTCAAACTTTGAAATTGATTGGCTGCTGGAAGCCACAGATACAGAATATGTTTTGTTGAAGTTTTTGTGGATTTTAAATATTTTACCTGTTTTGATTCTTTCAGGTAATGCAGAAGCAGACGTTGAGTAATTAGGTTTTGATGGCCAGTTATGTCAGAAATGTTCGTAACAAAAATTATTACAATTGAATCACCGTTCTTAGAGTTGTAATAAAAAATGATGGGTTTTAATGACCCGCACTGTACAGCTAAAGCTGAGAGATCTAAACAGTGATTGGCGAACACAGATCACTAAGTAATTAAATTACCAGTTAATAAAAAGATTTGCAGTTGCCTCGTGTGAACACTGCATTAGTCTGCGTAGCACCCACCTTGCTGGACCAGTCATGCCCAGTAGGCTTAACAGCCTGCATAATACACAGAGACCACGTTGTTTCAATTAAAAACAGTCGACCGTGTACAAGTTTATTGACAATAACTGTAATGTGTTCATTATCGCGCTGGCTATAACAAGCATCAACTGACTGAAACATCGTCAACCAGCCTAAGACCCGTAAATCAACATAGCCACGGGGCCCTAGCCCCCAGGCAGCTTCAATGCCCCCTACTCTGAAATATTAAGCCCAACAACTTTTTTTACCAAATTTGTGAGTAGTTTTTCGAGTTTTCGTTCTATAAGCAAAATTGGTGATTTTTATAGAAAAAAGTGAACTAAAGATTAAACAAGGTTCTTGTTGAAGTTAAACAAAATGAAATTTACCAAAGTATATTTAATAAAAACGACACACAATATATGGAGGCCCCTGTGCAACTGCCCTACTTGACCATTCCAAAATCCAGCTTCTCAAATTATGACAAATCCATACCAGAGATAGCTGATTTTTTTACACCTAACAACCAACCCACCAACAGGTCTAAAGCAGACACTTAGTTGGTTAGCTGACAGTGCTGACTTAAAGGGATATTCTTGAGAGACCCTGGTATTCGATCGCTTATTTTTCAGATAGGCTATCATTCTAATCCGGTAGTTTGCCAGCTAGAGCAAATGGATCTTCCTTTCAAGCCACTGTATGTGACGTTGAATCAAACGAGACGACTTAAGCCCACACAAAATAAATACAACAATGCTTTAAATAACAGCAAACAAAGTGCGAACTGTATTCCTTTGCAGAGAAGCAAATGAAATCAAAGCATGAAACAGACAAAGGATGCCAGTGACGATAGACTGACATTAATATTCCTTCTGTGCACCGTTTTTATAGGTCCAGCCACGTTTTAATTAAAATCAAGTCTGAATACGCACTCTGCACAGTATCACAAAGCCAGTACAATAATGGCTCTGACAACAGCACTACTGTGAAATTGCAATAAGGAAACATCATGTTCTGCAGCTAGAAACGGTAGTGACACAATATGCTGTGTTTACATAACCGGTTACACTATGTCTGCTGACAACACGACAATCAGCTAAATCATAAAACCAAAGCAATCTGTCTATGATTTTAACAAACAAATTGTAAAAACGGCACAGAACATAACACTGCAATAATAATAATAATAATAATATAAAGTTGCCTATGCTTGAAAAGAAAGATGTATCAGTTTTAAAGCATCAGTCTCTAGTGTGGTTCTAACTAAATTTTATTCCTAAAACCAATTTATCTTAATTTTCGATCTCAAACAAAATTAAACCCAGGTTGCTCCAGTAACAGTTAATCGCTGTATACAATGCACTATGGCTAATAATAATAACAAGAAAATATTCAACTTTTACTATCATACATCCACAAAAAACAAATGCAATGAATCTAAAATTACACACATGGTATAAAAGCACACTTAATGCTGCACTTATTTTCAGCAAGATTTAGTTTAAAAGAGGTATGAAATCAACAAATTTTCAGATGACAGATTTGAGTCATTAGGCCTACAATTTGGTACTCGTATGTATACTGCATATAACAATGACAGTAGTGCTGGATCACAAAAATATTACTTCAGACACACTACTTCAGTAGATCATTCTACACCAATGTGGACACTGGTCAGTCATGTTTCGAAAACCCTCATCAAAAACGTGTCAGATAACTTTCAGATACAGCATAATTCATGTTGAAAATAACAATTCAGAAAGCCAGTTTTCATACCAACCTGCCACATTCAACGCTATCTCAACTATCAGTGCCTCTGATTCAACTCTGCGAACAACTAATTATTATTATTATATTATTACTATTCCACCATGCGCTTTTAAAACACCAGTCACAGTAACATTCCACGCTGCAAGATGGAAGCACCATCTACGGCAAGCCACATCAATGCCGTTATTTATATCACACAAGCATGTGACTTTCAGTGATTTAGCAGTTGACCTAGTGATAAAAATGGCATATGATATTTAAAAGTCCATCTGGAACAATCCCCAAGTTTATTTTCTGGATGTAGTCTAACATGTGTGTGTGTGTGCACTTCGTGCGTGAGACACACGTGCGCTGTTGTCTGTTTAAATTTGATATTTTTTCGTGGTTCTGTTCATAAAAAGTCACTAATGTTGTGACAATCATGTGCGTAACAGTTCAAGGATTGCATATGATTGCTTTGTTGTACTTTTTGACTCTGATTAACCGTGTTCTGTGGTGAATTAAAACACCTTCGAAGTATCGATGCAGGTGGCCAGATTGGACTTTGACCTGCCAGCCATATTTCAGTCGGTCGAGGCTATTGACGTTCAGTGCGGATGACCCAGTGACGAGCTGTCGGCAGATCGACGATATGACATCATGCCATCCAAGGAGGCCGAGGAAGATTATTTATAACCTGCCTGTAATGACAGCCACTTCGTCGGTGACGCTATAGTACTGGTGGCAGAAGAATGCATCCTCTTGCGCTGGGCCCGTCTGCACTGAACAGTCTTCCTGCATATTAATGAACTAAAACGATCGTGACGCTTATATTGGACTTTTTAGCGTTCGTTGTCATTTCCTGTTTTATTCGGACACAGCGCACCGAGCACATTAGAGATTACTTTTAGGCCTTGACTGCTATGATAATGCGCTATATAAATGTTCTATTAATAATAATTAATAATAATAATACAGTAATTCTGGAAAACTGACCTGTGGCCAGTTAAAAAAATTGAAACAGCGCAGCAACTAAGAGTATATAACAACAAGAATTTGTGCTGTGCAAAACATAAAACATGTCAGTTCTAATAGACGTAAGCACAGCCAGAAGACCGCAACATGAAGTGAAAACAGTGTATGCACGTTTGACTGCTTCGATGCAGTCCAGTCTGGCTGCAAAAGGGACTACAACCTGTATAAAAACCTGATTCAAGTAAACTTCTGTGGGACCACGCCTAATGCAAAGTAACTGAAAAAAAACTTAAACTAAACAGTCGACAAAAGTAGAACACGGTAGAAGGCGTAATGGCAACAGCTGGAAATCAGTAAGTAACTGAAGACGAGCAAAAGCAGATCACACGACACACGTCACCCGTAGCTGCTATAGTCAACAATATTTGCCTAGAAATGCATTGCACTGAACTAACTCCGTGGCTAAACTTACAAATCCGTATAAACTATTCACAAATGCACTCACGCTCACTGGCACATGAGTGGTTAGTTTGCAAAGCAGGCAGGTGCAAAAGCCGTGCGGACGAGAAACCAAGGTAGGTCTAGAAATCGACTCAAGAAATGAATGGACCAAAGCAAACTAATCCCTGAAAACCGTCACAGTTAGATCTATCTTTAAATACACAACAATTCCAAATACTGGTACTAAAGTTTGCACAACAGATGCAAAAAGTTTGTTTTACCTGTAAAATCTGCAAAAAATGTTCAGCAATACTTATTTTACATAAACCACAGCCTAATGGCTTTCATAAGGTACTAATTAGTTCAGATATGGAAATCTTGCATGGTCAAAGAATCAAAAGGCTGGCCAGAGCAGGCCAAAGTGTGAATGGATTCAGAAAAAAATTGAAGCCAGTGAACAAGTCTGCTACCGGCAACTGGTGCAAAGCAGCTTTGGAGTAGCTCGAGCTATTCAGTCAATGCTATCAGCATGCAGACATCATCGATCCAACCAGCAACTGCTGGCACATCGGCCGCTGATGCCTGCTGCCGGCATGAACCGAAAGTGCAGTCCGCAGCGCAACATCACACAAACACTCAGCCTAGAAAGTGCACGTACTGACAGACTCTGCCAATAGCCAGTCAGTCAGTCAGTGGCCACCGATCAATCAACAGATCAACCATTCAATTAATTAAATCAACCGATTGATCACATCACAGTTAACAAAGTCCATCTGTCTACGATGACGTTACAGTGAAGTGCCTCGGCCTTGAATGATCGGTCGCGCATACTCTACAAAGTCGTCGATCAAAACCGGCCAAGCACCTGCAACAGACATGCATCCGACATAATGGCATGGAGCCATGGACCACAAAACACTACATGCCTACATGTATTCAGCAAACAATTGTTAAAAACAAAACAGCACGAAAACAGATACAATTTGGTCACAATAGAGAAACAATGAAATTCAAACAAATACAAACACATTACAAAAAACGAATGTAAAAATTACTACCATCAGTACATTACAACAATTTAAGCATCCTCTGAGAAATTAGAACAGGCCACAATTTTTCACGTCACCTTTGACACAATTCCACCTACTCTTCTCCCAGTTAATTTACTAATTCAGTTACAATTAACAAGATGGTTAAAACGTGAAGCCATGGTATCTTTCTGTCTCCGCCAATTATGTTCAGCTGTGACCTTGACGTATAAGCATTAGATCTTAAAACTTTCACCGATGTCCCAAAGTACACTAATGACAAAAGTCTGGCAAAAATCTCAGCAAAGTATACACATCAAAAACACCTATAACCGCAAACATCACGAATACATAGACACATGCTCAGCTGGATGAACGACGCAAATCAATAACAACCAAACTGTACTCAAAACTAATAATAATAATAATACACAAAACAATAAACCGTAATAAACCAAATAGAACTTGGTGGAGGCATAAAAACATCATTTCTCACCCTCCTCATCGTAGTTGCTCATGTCATCATTAATCACGATAGAGAAGTCCAACAGAAGGTTCCACGTGTCTTTGGGTATTGCACGCTTGTAGTGATTCTGACAACACACACACAATATCGAATCTAACAAGAATCAAGGTAATCTGGTAAAAAGCAAAGTCGACGACCAATGCTGCCACCTGGTGAATCATAAATCATCTTTTATTAAAACCAAAAAGCAAGTGCATGTTATGGCTGGGGGCTTCAACCCTAAATATCCCTTCCCAATAAGAATGAGGAACCCCATCCCATCTGACATGATGTGTCGCTGGACCCCACAACTGTATACACCATTGCCAAGTGGCATCTGAACGTGTTGAAGAGTTTAAGCATGAGACACAAATGTCACCGTCAGACAGACCGACAGACCACATTATGCAGAAGAGTGTAGGAATAGATGGAAGCACTCTTGCGGCACAAGAAATGCTGCCTAAAAATAGAAAAGTTATCGGCAAAATTCTTGATATAGCAGGGCTTACACAACTCATGACCTCCAACGTTTTACTATCTCATATGTGACAGCCAAATCAGATGAGCTAATAATGCAATGGTGTATATACAGCCATCCTTGCCCAGATTAACAAACCATTACAACTACAGTGCAGCAAGCAGACATACCACCATCATGATCATCCACCACTGATACTGCTAAATCTTTAAGAACTTTAGCATTGATGATCTTCGAAGTGCAATGAAAAACCAACCATGCAAGTCATATCGGTATTTACCTTCCGTTTCTGACTGGCTATTTTTTTTCTAGAACTATTGCTATAAGCTCAGCTGGATCACAGAAATGGTCTTTTGTATTTATTGCAGCATTTACTTTCCAATGGTCGGATATCTTTCATGTCACTTCAACATTGAGTGAGTGAGTGAGTGAGAAGGTTTAACGTCCCGCCCGACACAGTATAGGTCATTTTGGGGACGGCCTTTGCATGCAAAATTGCACATACACATAATAACGAAACAAAAAGTTTAACCTTTATAGAAAATTTAACCTCTATGAAGCACAAAACACAAAAAACGACCTAAACTAAAATTGTAAGAACTGCCAATTATAATTACGCATATGTAATGATTATGATAATGGCAGTAATAATAATCTTCCCTGTTATCCTCCAGTCTCGATTACTAAAACAATATCAACTTAACTTTGCATTTCCACTCGATCAAAAATTAAAAACAAAGTAATTAACTGCTAAATAACACTTAAAATGCAGCCATAACTCTCATACACATACTACATACAACATACTCTAATTACAAAAGCAAAAAATGGAGACTAATAGACAATTAAAACATCAACAATAGTAACGCATTACTTAGAATACTCCTATAAAGTGTTAATGACAAATCGGTGCAGAATAACAGAAAAAAGCATAATGCCATAAATATAACAATACACACTTACCACAAGATATCGACTCCACAAATCAAGAAATTTAAACTTGTCGTGTAAAACAATATTCCAGTAGGCAATGGCCATATCTAAGTCTGCAGACAAAAACAAACAGAAACAACTAACAATACTGCTGTATACTGATGAAAATTACAGCAGTCTGAAAATTGAATAACAAGGAGGTAACGAGGTTGCAATTTTATATTAAAAGCATGAAGATTGAGATAAGACAAAAAAAGTGACATATCGTTAGTAATTTTCTGCTCATTCAGTGTAAAACTGCTGCCAATTAACCATCTACAAGCTGAAATCAAAGTGAACAACAAGAATTTACATTTGACTGCTAAACTCTCAACAAACCAAGGAATCGTTTCAGAACACGGTCAAAGTTCTCTAGTGCAATCATCAGCATGCTCAGTCTTACATGCATGTGCAGAAGAACAACAAAAACACACATACACACACATAAATACATACCCAGACACTTTTGGCCTGGATTTTTGGCATAATTGAAGGCAAACTGATAAAAATCCTTCAACCGAGCGGGATCCCTGATTTCACTTTCCAGCGTGGCACACTTGGCCTTTAACCGATCCATGGAATCAACACTGCAATCAGCAGTAAAGTATAACAACCAACTGACTATCTACGCATCAGATGACACTCAGTTTCACTAGCTCTAAGCCACTGCTCACCTTGTGCAGGTTACAACAGATTAGACTCAATGCAAAATTTAAATTAAATTTCCCAAATGTTGCATTAACTACACAGCAAATGGTGCAACGACAACACACATAAAGGGACTAGTACCAGTGAGTTCAATTGAACTACATTTTTCCTATCAACCAAGAAGAAAGTGCCTAATAGGGTGTTTACATGATCCAGCAAACGTACTGCTCCATTATAACATATGACATCTAACGTCCAGAAAACTTCCAGCAAACGTCCAGCATTACATTTGCTGGAAGTTTGCTGGACGTTTGCTGGATCGTGTAAACACCCCATAAAGCTGATTCTGAAACTGCTTTTGAGAAATACTTATACAAGTGAGTGTACAATAATGCAGCTAGTTAGCAGAGCCGATGGTGACAAATCAACATACCACACTTGAAACAGCATTTGCTATGCAATGAACTGCCTGATAACGAGTATTCATTTTTTGATTCAAAACCTGTTATTAATCTCCATTACCAATCTACTAAAAGCTGTTTAACAACCACAGAAGTTGACCTTTTACAAAAAGATCAATGACAAGCACCAAAAAGTAACATCAAACTTTCCAAACTGTATCAGAGATCACAATATGACAAAATATGAACAATGTCTAATAACACACAGGTTACTCTGTCAAAGCAAGACAATGGCATACCCTAGTTCTGTCAGACCATTTAAAAATTCTTCTTTTGTAAAGACACACTGTGTGGCTGCACCAAACTTCCACGCAAGTATAAGAACCGTCCGACTTTCAGGGTTCAGGCTGAGGTCATCAAGAAATCGCATCATGCCTTCAGCGGTAATTTTGTCATCTTCATGGGGATCTGCAGCATACATGTAAACAATATGGATGCAACTGTTGGAAATAAATAACATTCTTAAGCAGTAGTTGTCCTATTTAGTAGCAACAAATGTGCAGTTTTCAAATGTTCCTAACTACGATAATTTTACAAGAATTTCAGCCTAAAACCAAAATGTTAGTTTAACTCACAAATTTGGTTGTAAGTACAAGCTGAGTGTAGACTTAAGTCTATGACTATTGACTAAAATTTTTTAAGTTTCCTAATTACAACAACTGCTACAACACTAAGGTTCATCAAGTAATTCAAGTTTATTAGATAAAATGGTAGTACAAGTGCTGTATCATGATAAAGACAAAAAGACAGATAAAGACCATAATTAAACAAAGGTACAAATTCAAAAAACAACTGCATTAAAATGTAACACTCAAAGTCACAAATTATGTAATATTACTAATGATACTATATGCTGAAACCTTTATATTTGTTAAATATCTGTTCAATTTTTCTGCGATCGAGTGTCGGCTTTGTATCTCGGCTGTAACGTTCCGGCATTTGGAAGTAGTTGTCAACGGCAACATCGAGCTTCCAGTCATGCACAGTTAGACAGTGTAATGCTGTCTTTTCACTGGCTTGTGTAAATGCCATAAACTGGCGAACCTTGTCACGCTGGGATGATTTCAACTTGTGCTACAATCAAAGACTAAATTTACACCCACATCAGTTAAAAGTAGGCTAAATGAGACACAGTGGGACTGTGGAATAGCTACAGCTAAACACATGTTGGAGCACAGTTAACACGACTGTACAGAAAAACCTTTAAGTGGGAAAGAAGTATGATAATACATCAACAGATTATGACTAAATAGTAGTACAGCCTCCTTTACCGCTAAAACAATAGGTCTAACAACAATAAAAAGCATGTCACTTGGCTTTCTAGTTTTAGCTCAATCTGTATTCTCTCCTTGTCTTCCACAAAAGCTCCAAAGTATTATCGTGCAAACTGCCCGCAAAGCCTTAAAGGTCCGTGGCCACGGTCAAACTCACTCGCGCAATTTCTGTAGATTTAAATTAGACATTAAACCTCGCATATATAATATGTCAATTTGAGCTTCATAAATATATGAAATTAATGCGTGAATTCAAACGAAATGCGGCATTACATTACGTTATGCGAAATATTCTAATCTATCAGTGCCCGCAGTGACGTTATGACCCTAGCCCATATTGATCATGAATGTTAATGGCTAGTCGACGACGTCATCATTCTAGGCTAGGCCATAGCCTACATAGACGTCATGAATATTAATTCACGATGTCTATAGGCTAAACTCATGACGTCACCGCAGATCATCATGGCGGCGCGTTTTCTACGTCGTTTTCATAGATCGTCGACTTCAAAGGTAAATTTTTCCGTGTTGACAGAACGCTGGGCGCCGATATTACTGTCAAAGTTATCATAAAATTCTGCACTTTCAGGAAAATAGATAAAATGTATATGTTAATTTTGGTGACCACACACCTTTAAATATGACTCCGAAAACATTCAATAACTCTAGCAGTAGATCGGCAATCTTGCTGTTAGCAAAGGAAAATTGCTAGAGGTAGATCGGGTAGACACATTATTGGGTAAATTGTAGAACTTATATTCGTGATAGACATATAAGGCCTACGAACCATGCCACGACACTATCACATATCTAAATCAGGCTTAATATAATCAGATGAAGTGCCGATCTACCGCTAGTAACTTTCTGCTCACTAGTGCGAGATCGCTGATCTACCGCTAGCACAGACCAAAAACATTTTATATTAAGTGATTATCTTACAGCATAACGTACAAGCGACATTGTACACTGAATAGCTCAGCAAAATCACATAGTTACTTACCCGCAAATTTCTGATTGCACTCACGTTAATCACTTGCCAAAGATGTCTAAAAGTCCGAAAATGAAAAAAATATTTACGATCGTTTCACGCCTTTCTAACTATTTTGCAACAAATCGTACATGTGCATGCAATGCGATCTCCATGTCACAGCTGTTTACTTCAAACGTCTATCAACCGAGAACGATTGTGACACCAATCCTACTAAATTTTAGTTAATTTTAATCGCAGCTGAATGCGACTACAAACCCTAAACCTAACCCTAAGCCTAACCCTGACCCTATTTTTAACCCTAACCCTAAAACTAACCCTAATTCTACACCTAAGCCTGAAGATCTAAACATGGTCGTTCTCGGTTTTTAGATGCCCGCGTGTTTACTTCCGATGTGTACATATGTTTATCTAAATATGTTTGAAGTTACTTTACGTTATATTAGCGGAAGTTTAAGACTGCCATGACGGTGCAGTGCGATGTTTATGTTGATTTTGTGCGAAGTTATGTTAAAGTTGTTAAAGTCTGTCTTACTGTTCCAGAAAATTAATTGTTTCCTCAACTCAAACAAAACCTCTGACGACAAACATTCATGAAATGTGCAATAAGGTGTGATTACTACAACACTTGCGGGGTAAGTAACCATGTTACTTCGCCAATAGCTCAAGTAATCTCCAGTCTCCGGATTCAACAGCAGCGCGATAAAATTTGTCAAGATCACCTCAAAAATGCTGCAATATTTTTAAAATTTGCATCTCAATATTATTATGAAGTCGTACAAGGTTACTCGGTTGACGACTTCACAAGGGACTATTACGCCGTAAATACAAAGGGTTTTAACAATTATTTCGTCAGTAGACGCAAGCATAAACAATACAAAAGCCAAAAAAACATGACAGTAAAATGTTAAATGACATAAACAATACAATATGGCATATTCTACCATAATTATGAATCAAATAAAATCTCTTCTAATTTCGCCACACAGTCGTTGTTATTGTTGTTGTTTCAAAACCGGAAGTTGATTCACTGGCTGCTGCAGAGCTAGTCATATTTTGTCTGAAGCGATGGCAGTTTTTAGTTTCGTAAACATGAAGCCCAGTAGCCGCTTAGAACAGGAACGTCGAAAGCCGCAGATGAGCCCCGGTAAAACATTTTCGCTGGGCCTCAATAAGGTAATGTTTAAAAAAATTTTTAATTTTTTTAAACGGCGCATTATGGTGTACTTTCTATTTTTGAGCGACGGCGGGGCTCCCAAAAGTCGCCGGGCCGGGAAAACTTCCCTCCTTCCCTCCCCTCTAGACGAGCCTGGCTTAGAAAATAGGACGTTAGCTCGGTGCCAAAGTGGCTCTGTGCAATATTTTGTTTCATCACAATGCGGCTTTTAAAATTAATTGTTTTTTTTTAAATTTGGGGTTTGCATTACTTAAATTATATTGCCTTACGGGAAATTTATTTAGCTATAGCAACGAATATACAATAATTGTCTATAGCTAATGCATTACCGGTTGTTTAATTTGACGTTCCTTTCTAAAGAAATTCCGCAATTACGATATGTTATCGTCATCCAAAGACACACATTTCAGTGGCGTAGCCAAGGGGGGGCAGAGGGCCCAGATCCCCCAATCCTCCAGACAAAACATAAGCATACGTTTAAACTGCACGAAATTGGCCAATTTGGTCAGTTTAAAATAATTACCTCCGCCAAGGAGGTTATGTTTTTGCCAGAGTTTGTTTGTCTCTGTGTTAGCAAGATTACTGAGAAAGTTATGGAAGGATTTTTCTGAAATTTTCAGGGAATGTCGGGAATGGCAAAAACTACAAGTGATTCAATTTTGGGGGTAATCCGGAAGGAATCCTGGATTCTGGTTTTCGGACTTTTTTACCATTGGCAGATAAGGGAAACCGCTGCCAAATATGGTAATGCCACCTGGCGTTGGCGGAGGTTTGCGGTCTATGACTGCTTTTCTAGTTAAAATCGTTGCCACCAGATCTCATTTTTCAAGCTAAAATGCACCAAATTCGATTTCGGCTGGGGCTCCGCCCCAGACACCGCTGGGGGAGCTCGCAGCGTTCCCCTAGACATAGCTAAATTTTAGGGGGCCTACTTCTGAGTAAGACAGGGGAAGGAAAGAGGGGAGAACAGGGGGAGGAGGAAGGGAGTAAAAGGGAAAAAGAAAAGGATGGGAGGGACAAATTGGAGAAGGAAGGGAAAAGGGAGACGATCGAGGCCCCCAATTAAAATTTTCGGCTACGCCACTGACACATTTTTGAGTAGCTAGTGAAAAGCTCACGGGAGACTTTGTGACGCTGCATAATATTGTTAGCTTACCTCTAATTCCCGAAAATATGTTGAACGAAATTACTTTTAACAAGAAAGCCCAGCTGTCGCTAAAGTAGAGGCGCTACAACCTACAGGGTGCGACAAAAAAGTAGCCCCCTAAAGTAACTGGTTTATGAAAATTAAATAGCATTTTTAGCTTGAACATTTTTAACGCTGAAAAATCGGTAAACGGTCACGTTAAAAAGTCCATAACTTAGTCGTTTTCCAACAGAATCACATTTTACTTGGCAGTTAGATGTAGAACGTTTTATTCACTAAATGTGTGAAATTGTAGATTAAAATTCCAACCGGTTGCTGAGAAAACAGCGAAAAACTTTAGAAGGCTACTTTTTTGCCGCACCCTGTACAGTTCCTGTTGCAGTACTGATCTTCAAAGTTATCCAAGGTCGATGATTTTCATCTCATGAAAGGGCGTACCGGTATGCGATTTCCTCTAAGTGATTAATAGTAACCTTGGCCCTATCTCTCACCGTTACCCAGATATGGCCAGTTTTTTTGTTGAAAACGCACATTTTTTCTACCCTTTCAATTTAACCCCAGTTTTGCAAAAGTTTCCCTTGCACTAGATCGCTGAATTTTTGCATGCCTTTTAAAGACACATAGCTCATTACTTGTGTAAAAAATTTCCTTTATTACTTACTCGTTAGCCAGGGTAATCCGTTACAGAGAGACAGACAGACAGACGACAACCTTACCATAGGCGTCTGCTGTAGCGCGTCAAAAAATCGCCGTTTTTTCGCGCGACTACGTGCAATGCTTCGCGCGCTTCTTAGCTATCGTCGATCGTCAAAATCTAAAGTGTTCATCCAAAATACATTGGTGTAAAGTACAATATGTTAAAGTTTGGTGAGATTCCGTCAGTGTCTAAAACATCGTGGTAATATATGAGACATTTTTCCACGAATGTTTGCATATTTTAAATGTTTTTATGGTTGACACATTGTTAGAAATTGCGTTTATCACCTTATCATTAAACGAATAGCCCGTATTGATAATGAAGAGTCCGCGTAATTGGCACTGACCCACTTAGGCCTACAGCAGACTGTAACGATTTGGTGATTTTAGTTCCACCGTTTTTGACTGATCCATCAGTGTGACAGACGGACAGACGGACGGACAGAATTGCGATGGTCAAGACGCGCTACAGCAGTTCCTGCTGTCGCGCGTAATAATGACTGAACTGCAAAATTACAGCGTGCCAGTGTAGCTAGAAAATTAATCAGTAACTCAGTAAGTATTACATGCAGACAAAATTATTAATACAAAACTGTCTAGGCTATCGTGCATTTGTGCAGCTTACACATGTTTTCAGATTCTGTTGCACAACAGAATTTGACCGTCATTAATACTGAACCGATTAGGTGACAGCAAAGCCGTACGCAGGCTAACATTCTCACTCACAGGGAGTCCGCGACAATGTTCTGCATGGCGTGATTAGAGCTGACAGTGCAAGTGCAGATTTACCTGATCAGTTCCAATCAACAGGTGATGTGATGTGACGTTCGAGCTTAAGCCGATGTGCACGATCATGACACACCGAAATGCAACCAGAAACGAGGCAGGCAAAATCACCTGTCGACCGAATCCAACGACAGATGACAAGAGTGTGTACGAAAATTAGTCAGATAAAATAATTAATACTAACATAAAGTGTTTTATCATACTTTACCGGATAAATAAGAGTTTCGCTAGAAGCACCCGCAAAAAATAGACCTTGGCAGAAAAAAATGTAAATTGCAATTTAATTGCATATGCGCTTTCAGTTGGTACATTACTACCGGAATCAATGACCTTTGATGACCTTAAATTAATGGCTAATATAGTTACGCCTTTTACTGCATAAAACGTGCATCTTTTGCAGACGTCTGTTTGTCCTGCCCTGATGCCTAGGGCCTAAATATAGCAATGTTAAAAATTATGACAGCTTAGAATACAAAGTCATTACGAAAACTGAAAAGATACGCGGATGCGGATTGTCATCTACACGAATGCTTCTTGAAAATGACATGAAAATCCGTTATCAATTTTTAGTAATTTTTTGTTTCTGTGTCTGTCTGTCTCTGTCTGTTGTTACCAAACTATTCTTTGGTGAATAAAGATTGATATATTATAGCTTTTTCCTTCGGCGGAGTGACGAGACATGATTACTAATCGCTAGAGGCAACTGCTGTGCGCTCGACGTGTTGTCACAGAGCGGCCTTAAAATAAATCTTACCAGTGTAGCCTTGTGCATTTACAACAAATCGCCAAATAGAAGCAATTACATCAGTTAAATGCGTTTACCGAAGAAGAGCGCTATTTAGCAGATATTAAGTTATCGTCCATTTAGGCTGTGGCACTCGTGGTTATACGATTGTTCTTTAGCGCAGTTTATACATGTACACTGACCACTTATGTTAATGACACCACAAAATGTCACAGCAAACGTAGTTTTGTGCATTCTATGTCTCAATATATCACGTTTCAAAATGCCGTCTTTATAACTACGTCATCTGTATACAGGCTGGCTATGTGCGACGTGCATGTTTGCGTGATTTGACAGCTCCAGCTCCTGGGCTCCAAAGAAGGCAAAGACCCAGAGTGGCTAATTGAAAAGACGGTATGTCTGTAGATGCAACGCATCAAACAATTCGCAATAAGCTCACCTTAAGACGGCCGCATGACGCATAACGCACTGATACGACATTATTAGCTCATGCCAATTCGGGTAAGTTAAAAAAGTAAAGCCACTTTGTCTTTGCAGTTTGTAAAGATTACGAGTACTGACATTCGCTAGATGGAACGGCACCACTTTTTTCTAAAGTTGATTCAAATAAATTATAATTTAACGTTAAAAATAAAATGACGTTTATTTGTGCCTATTTTGGTGCGGACTTGCTCAATCAATACTTTCGAAACGCTTTTTGATCCATCCTGTAGATTGTAACCAGTAACCAGTAACTGCATGGATATTTGCCTCGACCTTCATGAGATTTTGTAATGTCTCTGTCGACAGTCTTCCGAGTGCTAAGAGTTTTAAATGATGCAAAACCTGCAACATAATAGTGCAACGTCCAGAAAACTATTCTGATTCAATCAAAGTGTTAAAAGCAACAATCAAACTATATTTTGGTGTCACTCATAATTTTGGTTCGCCCAGGTGAACAGACTTGGATCAGCCGCGCCTATAGTTCAGTCATCGTCGTCGACCGTCGTAGTGGTGGTCTGTTCTCTGGACAGGCCTCTGCCCAGTGCACTGGTGCGGCCGCCGCCGACCCTCGTGCCGCCGGCTGGTGTCAAGTCATCATCGAAACGCATCTTCAGTGACGGCAAACTGCTTCGACGCAGCGGTCGGCCGATGCCGGGCGCCAGACAGCGGCGCCGGAATGACGACTCGGTAGCGTCGTACGACTTCCTATCGGCGTCGGTTTGCAAGCAAACCTCCTCATTACCACCGTTGCCAGGGCCAACACTACCAGCGTCTCTCCTTCCTGCCGTGGTAGATAGCGCAGCTCGCATGACGCCGCGTCGACCGCCACCGGAAGTGTTATCGGGCGCCGGGCGCTTGAGTGGGTACCCGGTGCACGTGACTGCCAGCTGGTCGGCGGTCAGACCGGTGACCGGGTCGCGAATGCGTGTGTCTGCGCGTCCGTCCGAGGCTAAGATGGCGGCGCACTCGATGTGACCGCGGCTGACGGCGATGAGTACGTGTGGTTGATATTGTACAGTGTAAGAACTGTCTGTGCGAATGACTCGTGGTGATGGTGACGGTGATGAGTAGCGCGGTGCGGCCGGACTTGTTGACATGGTCGACGTCGAGACCCAGACGACGGAACGAGCGAATGATCAGTTCCAGACCGACGTCATTCCCGGCCGCTGCGCCGTACGTCAGAGCCGTCTCACCTGCACGACATCACAACAACCACTCAGCTAGGACAATGACTAGACGCATTGCACAATAGCCTTATAGTTCTTACTTAGTATGCGTTCGGACATTTTGATCACTAAGTCTTAGAACTCTCCTCCGAACTATCTCAGAACCAGCACACGCATTCTATTTACTTTTAAACGCAATCTCAAACATTCTTACTTCTGTTTTACTAGCATACCGAGTGCATTCAAGGTTTACCATGGGAGCACAGAAAAAGAAGGGAAAGAGGAAAATTGCTCGAACTATACATCGTGTCTCCAAAAAAATTGTGCCACTTTTATTTTTTGAATAACTCCGTAAAACAATGGCTAATTTTGATAATTTTTGGCACACAAAATTATGAAATAACTATGTCAACAGCTATAGTTTTTGCCACCGCACATGATTAGTTTCGCTACATTACCTTGTGAAATGCAGAAGTCACAGTTTAGCCGTTTATAACAATGAATTTATGCTAGATAGCGCATAAATCGACTTAGAAAATCACCGAGACCACAAAATCATTGAGAATCTGTAACTCGTTTAACACTAAATGTATTGTTTTTAAGATCGTACGTCAATAAAGTGAAATGATGCATCAACAGCGAGTGAGCCGCTCTGGGTCAGCGGTTACTAAACGCGCTGTTGGCGAGCGGCATCAACGTCCACCGCTTCCGTTCGTGCTGGACGAGGACATTTTGAGCACATGCTGCAATAAAAGTGATGCGATATAACACGCGTGACTTTTGGAGACATAATAACTGTTACTCGTGTTTGTTGCTATTTAGTTAATTATTTCTGAGCCGACGCATGCGCTATCCAGTATGAATTCATTATTGTAAACTGCCAAACTACGACTTGTAAATTTTGCAAGGTAGTGTAACGACAATATTAGGGTAAGGTGGCCAAAACTGCAGTCATTTTTGTCAAGTTTTTTCGTGATTTTGTGTGCCATTATCAAAATCGGCAAATGTTTCACGGAGTTATTCAAAAAATAAAAGTGGCACAGTTTTTTTGAGACACGGTGTATATAAGCGCCTGCATCCATGTCCAAATCTATGGATGAAAGTCAGAAGTGAAGCAAGCAACACGAATCAACATGTAAGCCTACTATTAGCCCTAAGCGGCAACGATCTTGCAGCCGATTTCGGTAACGTAGTAATCAAGCTGAGTTACCAATTCTAGGCTATGTGCAGCTGTGCAGCGGACGGACGTATCTGAAGAAGTCCAGTGGCGACACCGATGTTACTGAGGCGGTAGAGTTCAGTAATGTTTAATGCCGCCTCTTTGACGAAAGCGGAAATTAGATAGGCTATTGCGGCGGATCGTGCGGGTTACACCAAGTTCCACTTAGACGTCCGATGCATTTCATATATAGACGACGTCGGTTTTCATGTGCAATAATTCAGTTACCAGCAAAATGTAAATCCTACTCATCGGGATTCTTTTATCACCAGGTACCTTCACAGTAATCGAGTTACAACTACTTTCCCTTTGGTGCCCTCTGACTTATTAGTCTCCAACGCCGTCTTAAGTGCTAGTCTCAGACTAAATCCGAATTACGGCGTAGACTAAGACTAAGACCGCGTAATGCCTCTCGGGTGGCCAGAAATATTTCATGAATCTGAAACATGCGCAAAAAGCGTCAGCAGAAGCACATGGTAAAGCTTTCGACTGATTTTGCAGCCGTCATATTAGATTTCATTTTAAAAAATCAGTTTGTACTTATACAGCGTGTCTCAAAAAAACAGTCAAAATTGTTTTTGGCATAGCTTTGTCGAATTTCCACCAACGTTGATAATTTTTAGCAAAAAGATGGCCAAGACGATCTGTGTGACAATTTTGACATTACAGCAGTTCAAGAGCATTGGCTTAGTGATCACAATTTACATAAATTATCACTTTTCTTTTTGATTTTCAAGGTTTTGCATGGTCTGCTATGATTGATAGGTTGTCTAATGGTATTCTTGTAGGTAGGCCTTTCGGTGGTTTAGGGTTATTAGTTGAAAAAAGCATTAAATATAAAAATTCAGGGTTGTGACGGTGATCACGACGACATCAACCTGCAGTTAGTCTGCATTTTGCGATCCTAGATTTTTTAGCTCTGCATTTTTCATCCGTGCAATCTGCTGACTCAAATTCCAGTCTTGTACTTCTTTTCTCTGCGTCACCGATGTATTACGGTAACACCACTCCTCTGCAAAAGGCACTGTCAGTCTGTCACTAACCTACAGTATAACTGACATAACTATCGACCGTTGACCGCTGTCGCTGGCGTCTTTCGCTACGTGGCGTCACAGTGCACAGTCTTACAGGTCATTGTGCAGCAGCTCCTAGAATGGATTAAACCAAATCTGCGTTCGTCGTATTCGTTAATTAGTACCGATGGCAGCTACATTCTAGATACCCGCCAACTAGCGGATGAAGTCAGTGCAAGCGGTAGGCCCCCGCCCTACATCTAAGTCGGTTTCGCGTAGTTTACGCAAGACTGTCTGAGCACATTGCTGAACGCGGCAACTCCAGAAATGCATTTTCAAACTACAAGCACTGCTAACATAGGCCTAATCTTTCGCACGTTTCGGGTCGAAAAAAGCCGCAAATTTTTGTTGTCAACTTCCGCTCGTAACTTTCGACTAACATTGCAGATAGATCAACAACAGAAGGACAGATGTAGAAATAGACGTGAATAGAAATAGAAATAGACGTAAAAATAATTATTACCTCTTTCGTTCGGCGGAGGCAATTAATTTTTAGCATTAAATTGAGTTCGCATTCCTTTATTTCACTATGGACAGCGTTTCGATACACACATACTGAGACGAAATAAAACAGAACAAAACGGCGGACAAGCAGTAAGAGACTGACAAGTAACGCAAGCCTAATGACTTAAAAAGGCTCAGGCGATTAACCAGCGTCAAGTACCGTATTTGTCAGCAGCATGTAGTTTTGCGATTGTTGTGTTCGCGCGACACAGAGTTTTGAATAATTATTGATAGCCAAACCATTCGTGCAGTGCACATGTTATAGATAGACTGTAGTGGGATTCCGATGCCAGTTAGATCATATACGCAGTCCACACATGCAGGCCGCAGCAAAAGATGCATATTAATGACATCTTATGGACTTCTGTGTTATTGATGGCTGTTTGCGCGACAAATTAATTCACAAGATCGATAGACGTGAAAAAAAACACATCATCGCTTAGAGGTTAGTCGCAATAACTACCTGGTTTTTTTGCAATAATTGTCTAGCATTTTTGTTAATGTGTTGCTGCAATGTTACAATGCAGTTGTTTCTCGATATCTGTAAAGCGAAATTTGCATATAACAGAAAGCAGCGAAATTACTGGCAGAGCACGAATGCACAATTTTTGTTACTGTAGCCTATGCAATGAATTATTCATGTAAATAAATCTCTGCCGATACAGCCAGCCGTTGCACAGGTCCCGAAAGCAAAGCAGGGAGATTTGTTGTGCGCAGACACATTAAATATTAAACGCTGGCTATCATATGTGGCCGAAACGAAGAAAAGCTAACGGCAAACAAGATGATGAAAAACTACTTGAGAAAGCTGTCCTGTAAAACACAGCATACTGTGTTACGTGTTTAGCGACACCTTCCTCTTTTCGTGCAAGGTTTGACTTGTTCCATTTTACGGGTTGTCTTTTTCATCTACATTTAAACATGTTGTGGCATTTTTCAGCTTGTAGTATTTAAAACAATGAACTTGCAATCGGGTGTTGTGGGTTCGAATAGGCCTACCGAGCACGTCAGGTAACTCTGGGCATGTTATTCACACACACGCATGTGCCTCTGATACCGAGCAAGCGGCTATGGGCTACATAGAAAGAAGGAAAAATGAAATCAGTATAGACACAGTGGCGTCATAAAGCGGTTAGTCTATTGGGAAATCATTGGACACTGTCCTCGTAAACGATAGTCGTGCCATGGACCACTGGAGATAAAAAATACTTTATATAGTACAGTACATGGAATGATGTGCCTGCAGCTTTGTGATGTTAGAGGCACACTGTGCGGTAGCCTGTAATCAAATGCAGCCGATGCCGATGCAAACTTATGTAGGATGGAATCGGAATAGAGACTTCGATCCTGCTGCTCATGTAGAGATAAACCGGCATTATATAAGCTTACTGTCACTGACAGGCAGTCTATAGCTGGTCCGACAGTGCCCGTGCATCTGCGTACAACAGTCCCTTGAGCATGTAGCTTCAACCTGGAAAATCGGAATGATTGTTTAGTTAATCTCTTTTTGTGTCGCAAAATGGCACGCTCCCAAAACGGCCCAGTTTTGACAGACACTGTAGGCCTACAATTTGGTACATAAACTAACTAAGTAAAACTTTCAACCTGTTTCACGTCTACATTACCTGGCGCACTAGGCTACCAAACAAGCACCGCATCCAGAGTTAAAGAAGCAAAAACAATACTCTTGAAAAAACGTAAACAGCGGTCCAAACCGGCTGGCTGTTGAAAGAAAATGAAAACGGCAAGCAGAAAGATGACGGTAAATAAAAAATGCATACATATTTATGACGTTCTTCCGACGTGCTCGGTGCTAGTTCTTGATTTACTTGTCGATGTTCCCCCACGCCCGACGACCTACCAACGACAGATTTCCGCTTCCGGTCACGTGGCCCAGCTAGCCGTCCGTTGCGATACACACGGCCAGTTTCACGAATTTTCTTCTCAATCAAGAATGCTCGTATGCAGCATACCGACCGCTATCAAACTGTCTACGCCGTCACCACCTTTAAGTGAAGACATTTTTCTTTCCGGGGTGTGTACGTGGTGCTTCGTGGGCTTTCGACAACATCGCGCCATATACCGCTGGCGGGCTTGTTTAAATACATGTAATGTTTGCTATTCATTAAACAGTAAAATGTGCTCATTTATTTGAAAACATTTTCAATATGCGGAACTCCAAGTACTGTTTCCTCACACGCAAATTGTGAATCGAAGAACGTTATTCAACCGTAAAATAAACGAATGTAAAATTGCACATATTCAATGCACCCAACAAGAAAGGTAACCCGAATAGCAACCAAAAAAGTGTCTATTTTTGGACCACCCCGTACAGAGTGCGGTTTTACGTACTTGGTTTGCTTACGATCATAAATCACCGCGGTAATAATAGAGTAAACCACGCAAGACGTGTCGCGGTGATTCACTCAACTAAATGAACTACCAGCCGCCTCAGCACTGCTGTGACGCGATGTGATGAAGTGGGACTGACCGTTGTTGTCTGGAACGTCCGGGTCGACGTTGTTACGAATCAGCAGCTGAACGACGTCATTGCAGTGCATCTCGGAGGCGTAGCTAAATGCGGTGCGTCCAGTGTCGTCACGGGCGTTGACGTCGGCACCTCGGGACAGCAGCAACCTGACCGCCAGCAGACGTGTCTTTTCTTCCTGCGCAAACACCACCGACGCAACCGTTATGTTTTAGTTTCGGCAATCCCGCCTAAAACCCCATTTGCTGCACGGTAGCATTCTGTTATGTGTGGACTGTGCCGAGACTGGGAACATTATAATTGCCTTTCGTGTGGTATGAAATTGACATTGCTTGCGTCGCTGGCTGCTTGCTGAAGAGACGCACAGGTCTGCATGTAGGCCTACATAGGCCTATATGTAATACACGTTTGTTTCTCTGGATACACTGATACTTCTGTATTGTTGGCCTAGAGTGCCACCGGAAGCACGTCTGCGTGGCTCGGAAGCGTATAGTAGTAGACTATAAGCCTATTACCAAATACTGTATAAAGCGCCCTGAGACTGAGGGCGCTTATACAGTATTTGCTATTACGCTGTCATATGCCAAGCTGAAAGAAGACTACGTCACGTGGTTTCCTTGTCATATCCCTACGCGCACGCAAAAGAGAAGAGTTGGGGTCAGCCTTCCGTTGAAACAAAATTCGGGTCAAATTTTGCGCAGTTATTACAACAAAAACAAATAAACTGCAATGTGCACTTTTCCGGCAAATAAATGACCAAATAAATAACAGGCACCAAAGTAATTCAAAGTAATTTGGCAATATGCGAAATTGCTTTCTTCCTATTCGTCAGCAGCAAATTGCAATAAATTGCATGTTTTTGCTACGGTGTTTGATCTCCCAAATCCCCCTTCCATAGGGTCAGAAACCTTTGAGCCCCACAAGTTTACCTACAAAGCGACATCTAAATCCGTCGGTTTAAGCAGGAGGCACGAAATTACGAATGTGACAGACCACGACAGGAAAAAAATGTGTAGTTATAAGCAGAAGCTTGCGCTAGAGCAATTATGCCTAATAAAACAAAAAGCATAGAACAACAGTGCCAATAATTTTGTCACCTGTGGTCACTGCTGTCGTTTAAACTATGAAAATGACCATAACCTTAACTAACTAAACCCGTATCGATCGGCGTTATAATTAGCCGCAAATGTGGCGTGTGGCACGCAGAATGGTGTGCATTCTCCACGGCGTTGTCGGCGCTACGGTAACAATAGCACACACTGTAGACTTGACCACTGCTCAAGTCCCGCTGCGGAAACTGACTCTGCAGCCAGACAGGTGAGTGTCATCGTCTACACATAACTACACACGGACCGCCGGCTAGCTGTCGCGAACAGTAGCTCATAGAAACTATTATTAGCAGTATTCTTGGCAATGTCGTGTGACCAACTTGCACGCAGATGGCGCCCGGGGCGTCTTTCCCACTGTCACGACTTCATCCCGTCAGCCGAACGCATCAGTTACAGCAACAGAGCGCGCGCTGCGTCCGAGTAAAAAAGACGCGTCTAGTTTGGTCACACGACTACAGCAAGCAGTGATGAATGTTTGAAAAGAAAAATGCTGAATCTGTTTCTAATTATCTGCCACACTACAGTTTCAGATTCTGTGGCTTGGTCGTAAATTGTTAACGTGTCAGACTCACGATCGAGAGGTTGCGGGTACGACTCCCGGACGCTCAACCATTAGGTAACAACTAACAACCTTAAGCAAGTTGTTCACACACATGCGCCTTTGTCACCAAACAGGACAGACTGGTACCAGCTTAGCCGCCGAGAAAGTAACGGAAATATCTGACAGAGGCCCACGTAGCCTACTGGAAGAGGTGGATTTTAACGTGGTAGGTGTTTGTCTGTCGGAAGGATAATGTTCGTGGTATTAAGTTTTGGTGGAATTTTGTCTGTCTTCCCCAAGCGAAACTTGACGGTCGGTAAATTGCTACAACAGCATTCTGCCGACGACGTCGACGACGCTAACTGGCTGACGACATATGGCAAGTAATGCATTATACAACAACAACCACGACGACGACAGAGAGACGACAAAGTAGTTAACAGAAATACAGTAATCGTTTGCACGAATACGCCGTGTGGCGATGTGCCGTTTACGTGATGTAGCACGGCGTTTTTGCTTCTGAAGTTTCAAGAGTGTTAATTTCATAAATTTCACATTATTTAATGACAATAAGGCGGTTATTATACTGCGCTTCAATTTTCTGCTGGTCCACTGGAGGGAAAAATCCGGACAACCAGCCATTCCGGTGTTTGCTTGTAAGTAATTTTTTTTAGCTCCGAGGGATTTTGTTTTGCAAAAGCGCATTAAAAAGTAATCATTATTAGTTACTATAATTGTCATCTCGACCAGATAATTTAACGTGGGCATGCTATTAGGCTAGAGTTGGCTGTAGGTGGACAAAGACGCGGCTTTACACCTGGATTATGTCACCTGCTGGTGAACGTGCTGGTGCTGGTGAGGCGTGCAGGTGACTTATCGCGCTGTCGCTGCAAATGTTACACGAACATCACCGGAACCACTGCATTGTAAGCTAACCCGATTCTACGTCGCCAGTGACTGCTCTGTTATAGGCCTATCTGTCGCTGGCTTGCATATAGCTATGCGGAATTCAATCCCTTACGGAGTAGCGAAGAACAATAGCGGAAGGCGAAATGCTGCCGATGTCGTCCGCAGCAGTGACGTCATGATCACCTGATCAACGTGTCGCAAATCAAAAAAGTGCACCAGAGGGTTGTTGTCACAATAAGTTTGTCAAATATCAATTGATGAATGTGATTAGGAATACAATTATTTTCTGGAGTGAGTCAGTGAATGCATTTCAGAAATCGATCAATAGTTGATTAAGTTGTGATAAAAATGTTGGCGTGTTTATGTCTGTATTGTGTGTTTGCTATATTTTTGTACCATGAGCACGAACAAAATAATAATGAACTATAAGTATGTTCTGTGGAACGAGGTATCTGTCCCATTGCCACGCTATATAGCCTAGCAGCTGCGTTTCAACGTTTAACGCTCTTGTTGTCACTATGACGTCACGCCAATGCGCGCACACGCAAACAGAATGACAGACAGAAAATCAGACATGCCTGGACGTGTCTTTCTACCATGGGCATTGGCATTCACTGCAATATACGTGGTGTCGGCACCGACTGGTGTTCTACATTGTTTCGGCTTGTGACTTCTGTCTTTGTATTTTTATTTCAAGTATTTAGAATGACTAGTCTTGTAAGGGCTAGTCTGGAATTCAACACGCAATAATATCGCCCCAAAACCATTTTTGCCGTTTTCGAGTTTTGACTCATATCGCCCTCGCCCTTACATAGCTTTGTAAACTGCTAAAGTTTTTTTGCTCTGATTTTTGCTGTTTTAGTCGCCTTTTGACAAAATTTTTGATATTTAGTTTTATGATAATAAATTTATTCATTGTTTTCAGAATACCTTCGAGCGGGTAAAGAAAGTTGGTGCCTAAAAAAATTATGTGTGATGTAACAATGTCTGAGACATTTTAATACATGCTGTGTTGCAGCCAATTTTGTCTTTGAATAAAAACGGTTGATTGCCATGACAACAGGGGTTTTCAGAGAAAAAAATTTACATGACACCATTGCATAGCCAGGGCCCGAAAATAGGGAGCAAATAAAACTAAAAACAGCGTGCAATTATCTTTTGCGGGAGCCGCGTTATAGTCAGTTTCGTCCCAAAATTCGTTGCCATAACAACAAAGGTCGGCAGGGGAGAAATTTTAACGACACCATCGGATAGCCGGGCCCGAAAATAAGGGGTAGGTGCAAACAGTGCGCAATATTTTTTATGGGGACCGAGTTATACCGCTTTGAAATCTCCATTGGGTGTAATGCAAAATTTTGTAACTTTTGAATGGTTGCTATGGCGACAGGTGTCGTTAGAAGGTAAATTTAAATGACACCGTTAGGTTACCTGATCCCGAAAATAGGGGGGGGTAAATAGGCCTAAACATAGCGCGCAATTATCTTTTACGGAAACCGAGTTATACCGCTTTAAATCCGCATAGGCCGTAATGCAAATTTTAAAAAAATTGGAGTAAAATAAGGGAAGAAAT
>Ga0209671_1000364_pt1 | contig 28503 bp, 17 predicted proteins | sample WorMetHERISLAND2_2_FD_187401 | JGI IMG/M metagenome (GOLD analysis project Ga0209671, IMG submission 187401) | Marine gutless worms symbiont microbial communities from Max Planck institute for Marine Microbiology, Germany - Olavius geniculatus... | ecosystem: Host-associated > Annelida >...
GTGTACGACTTCCTATTAGCAATTAAGTCGTACACTGGCTCTCGATTGGCGCCGAATTCAATGACTATGAATGACCTTGAACGCCAAAATAGGCGGTTTTGTGGATTTTTTGGCGATTTTGAGCTTCGACGCAATTCACAAGATGGCGCCACGCTACTATCGTTATGCGATCCAGATAGAGAATTTGGTATTTGTATATTAACTTAGCGTGAACACCTCAATTTTCAGCTAAACTACTGAACCGGAACTGCTGTAGGCTTTCGTGCGTTTCGTGAGCATTAGCTCGTGAAAATTTCTTGTTACTTTCTGTCTGTTCAGTTTAGCATTTTTACACATTGCTTTTTTTAGCTAACCGTCGAACCGTGTACGGTGCCTGCACAGTTCAGCGACTTCAAAGAACTGCTAATTGTAGCAGCTGGTGACTCGGTCGACGGTTTGTGATGCGTCTGCGTGTCCAAACTCCACTTGTTGTACAGCATACGACTTGTTGTCCAATAAATCCACGACAAGTCAAATTCGCGCGTATATGCGTGTGTGCAGTACGAACTGTTGAGTGAGGCTTTGTCAGCATCTGGTCGCGAAGACATCGCAAGCTACCTCGACGACGTCAAACAGAAGTTTGAGCCAGGTAGGCTACCCACGTATGACGCATCTCCACGGTTCTGTCTATTATACTCCGTTTACACGATCAAGCTGGCTTGACGAGTTGGGTGTATGTGCTAGGTGGACGAGCCACCACGATGTTTGCTCGACGTTTGCTCGATGTTTGCTCGATCGTGTAAACTGGGTATTAATCACACATGGTTTACACGGCGTGCAAGCTGTCTTTACAGTGGGTGAGTTCAAGTTTCTCTGAGACTTTAGTCAGAGACCAAAGTCTTAGACAATGTTTGCTAGCACAAAACATTCGGTTTTGATTTTGGTCTGTAGACCAAACTTTGGTCTTAGACCTCACCCACTGAAACTATAACCAAATCAGTGGCATGTACTTATAACACCGGTTTTAATGTTTATTCGTCGTTGTTGATTTATTTATATATTCATTCGTTTAAACAGAACAGTCCAAATACTTACACATATAAAAGTCTAAAAACCAAAAATTATTGGTACATTTGAAAAGTTAACGACAAATCTGAGCTAATGCTCACGAGACGCGCGAAAGCCTATAGCAGTTCCTGTTTGCAAACTGTCAGTCTATCTCCAGCCATTTCGTCGCAGCTCATTCTCGGAGTGTGCGCTGCAGCCGAAAATTGCAAAAATCAATTTCAAAACTCCATATTTTGGACGCTCGGGGTCTTTCAAAGTCATCGATGTTGATACGACTGAAAAGCTCGTCACTAGTGGTTATTGTGATAGGCAGCATGTCCATGGTAATCTGCAACCGTTTTGACGAAAGACTGGCCAACAACGGTAAAATAACGACTTTTACGGAAATACCGCTCTTTGACGCCCTCGTGCGCAGGTTTTCTTGAACCTAAAAAATCGGGAATTGGACCATCAAAATCTACGTTCAATGCTGAAAATTTCACATACAGCTTTTCCATGTCTATCTTAATTGTTTTTGGCGTAATTCGCTCTTTAAATGTGTCTCGCAACCCCAAATCGCCAAAAAATCCACAAAACCCCCTATTTTGGCGTTCACGGTCATCCAAGGTCATTGAATTCGGCGCCAATCGAGAGCCAGTGTACAACTTCATATTAGTGGTTAATAGTAACCTAGGCCCTATCTCGCACCATTATTCAGATACAGCGACTTATTGGCCAAAAATCTCAAATTTTCCCTACCCCCTCTCATTTAGCGCTTTCTTTCTGGGTGACCCCCTTCGAATTTATGAAAAAGCTTTAGGTTCTTGAAACTAGAGTCTTCCAGGCAGCCGACGGTGAAGATTTGGTGATTCTAGCTTGCACCACCTTTGACTGATCCACCCGTGTGACAGACAGACAGTCAGACAGACAGACAGACAGAATTGCGATGGTTAGGATGCACTGAAAGCAGTAGCTGCTTTCGCGCGTAAAAGTTGTATGGCGGCGGACGGCACACGCATCGCGTTAGAACAACCAAAGAATTTGTATGATATTTTGATGTTCACAGATTATTTAAATTCTCTCTGTTCTGTTTTTGCGTTGCGCAGTGATCTGCCAAAAAATTCTGGGCTTTAAAGGAATGTGGTACATTTTATGTATCACGGAGTGCTCTTGCAAGTGAAATCATAGTTTATAATTCGATATTTTCGCTTATGGCGCTCTGCCTTTATGATTCTGCTGATTAGTTAAAATCCAGATACCAAGCAAATGATAAGCACAAAGGCAGCTGTCTACTGTTATTAGCATGTTACTCGTTATTCAGTTAATCACTTCTAGCCGACGCATGCGCTACCCAGTAGGCCTATGAATTCATTGTTGTAAACGGCCAAACTACGACTTCTACATTTCACACGGTAATGCAGTGACAGTATTAAGGTGAGGTTGGCTAAACTAGTCATTTACCTCAAGTTTCTTCGCGATGTTGCATGCCAAAAAACATCAGAATCGGCCAATGTTTCACGGAGTTATTCAAAAAAATAACAAAAAGCGGCACGTTTTGTGGCCCATGGTGTACATGACTGTAAAATAACGCACCGTAAGTGCGGGTATATGGTATTAGACTTAAATCTCGCTATCTGATGATCGGGTGGCAGGTACGAAGACGATCGCGCGAACTCAAGTGGAGGAGAATGGCAAGATCTCACGCGGAGTGATGGCGATGCTCAAGAAACGCTAGAATAGCGGCGTTCACGTTGTCATAACTTACTGCTGTGCTCGTTTACAGTAGCTGTTACACATACTAGCCTAGTTAACATCATCGGGCTATCTTTAGACGAATGTGGTCTAACTGACAACTATGACTGTTGATTTTAGAATGATTTATTATAGGCCTACTACTGTGGCTGACAACGTTGTTTTGTTATACGTAATAATGTAAATTATAATACACTTCATCACGCGTATTTTAGTACGATTTCTATTACACTGATTTTCAGTGGCGTTATTGGATATCTACCATTAAATTATCGGTGGATGTCTTTTAATATTCTGAGTTATGAGTTGTGTTAAGTCTGTCTCGTTGACTGCGAAAAAATAGCTTTGACGAAATACTGTTTTGACGTTTAAAATCTTGTGCATTGTCGTTACAGCAAGTGGTTTTTTAGATACAAGGCTGCCCACGTATACGTTGAGAACAGGGCTGGAAAAATTCTTGGTTATTGTAAAAAGTTTTTTTTAGGTTTTTACGTTTACCATTTTTTATGTTTTAAAAATTTTTCAGTTTTTATTTTTTTAACGTAGAGTAAATGACGTGACGTATGAACTCAAAAATCTCGATTAAAATATGAAATTAAGTTTGATTTGTATTAAAAATTGAAACACAAATAGAAACCAAATAATCCAAAATTTAGATTTTTCAGGTTTTAAGAGTTTGAAAAACACCCTTACGCTTAAAACCTTTAAATTCTGGCCTGTTGAACCAATTTTCCAGCCACGATTAAAAAGCACAGATTGCTAGCGAAAGCGAACTGAATTTTGCGATTAAGTCTGTGTTTTCCCTAGGAAAATTCCAATTCTTATCATTCGTCACAAGATCTGGACAAATACACGCGTTATGATTCTGTTTAGGCACAGATTTTTGTGTCACATAAATCACTTAAGAAAAAACGTCTACATTTTTTACTCCTCGCGCGCTACGTTCCTAACGTAGCGAAGAGGAGTATATGAGATTAGTGTAATATTGAGGACCGACCGACCGACGACCGACCAACGACCGACCTCTGTTCCTGGAAGAGCCTGCCTGGAAGAACTTCAAACGGTGCTAGATAGACGCATGGTCACTATAGACCACCCATAGGAAGTTGACCCCCGGGAGTCGAATGGTCACGTGACTGATGACGTCACGTGACCCCAAAAGGTCAACGTCGTGACCTCATTATTTTTGAGGCACCATATTTCCATAACGGTGCCAAATAGACGGGGAGACAATTTCCAATAACAACTTCGAAGCCAGTCACTATTAGTATAATATTAGTCTGGTTTCAAATTGATGCCAAGTCTCTAATCCAAGTTAAAAGGAACGAAAAAGCACTTAGAAGAATACAGGAGAAAATAATGCGCGCAAGGAGTACATTAGATTGGTCATAATCTAATATTTCTTGTGACTCATGGTGTAAATATTATTTTGGAGATACAAACTGGTGGATATTAATCATTGGAAGAGGTTAATATATTATATGCTAAAATACATTCAAACATTATAAATACACGTACATGATCATTCTATAAATGGAACAAGCTGTGTTACACAACAGCGCCCGAGCCTGAAATGTAACCCGCGACTCTTGATCGCCAGTCTGATGCTCTGATCGTCGCTAATAAAACTAATTATTGGCAAGTGAGTATAATGCGAAAGTTGCAGTGCGACAGTAGAATGCGAAAGAGTTCGTTGTCGACAACACGCGCTTGACGTCTGTGAAATTATAGCTCAGTTATCGACGGTCTGTCGACGTAGTTCGCACTGTACAATGTTCACATATCGACACAATAATACGTTACTGTCATTTCACTTAATAGGCTATTATATTATTCCAGTACGCTCATGCTAAATCGTCTAAATAAAACAGCCGAAGGTTTACAGTCAGTACTGAAATACTGATAATTCAACTTCTTACTGTATCAAAGCTTTCAGAATTAATGATATATACATGCATGCAATAAGCTTATATTGGCCTATATCAACATGCATGCATCCACACAAAAATGTCTGTATTTTTGTGATTTAGAATATGCAAAAATAGGTTCATGGGAGTAATATGCGACATGGTTAATCAGGTACTGTTGTTGACCTGAAAAAAGTTGAATATATCTACCAATAAGGCCAGACAACGCTAAGGACAAGGCTGGGGGTCAGCAAAGACTAAAGCCACTGCCTTTGAATTGAACGCCGAAGTGGGGGCGCCGAAATCGCGAGACCTGACATCGCGGTACCAGATCAAAAGTTGAGCAAAAAAGGCCCCTTCAACAGCGAGCATAGACAGTATTGTCAGTCCGACCAATGAAGCGTGGCCAGGCGGCCGCAAAGTCACATGGCGCTCATACGAGTCCCTACAGCCGCGTGTCGACAGCGAGGACGAGGACGAAGCCAGTCAGGCGCCCGCGACAGCAGCGACGACGTCATCGGCGTCAGAATCAGCAACGGCGACAGCAGCGTCATCCTCTGACGACTGCTGCCAAATGTGCCTCATGGCGCCACGTGCTGGCGTCAGACTGGTGCCGTGCCGTGCCGCGGCGGACATGCGCGGTTCTGCCAATCTTGTGCCATGCATGTGTCTATTTTCGTAACTAAACGCATGTCAAAGTTTATGGAATGTTTTTATATAATACTGCTGTATTGTGGTGCTATTTTGCTGATATTTTCCGAACGAAACGCGTGTCAGAGTTTATTTAATGTTGAACTGGCTACGGGTTACGTGGAATTAAAGTTAATTTTGTGCGTCATTTAGCCTTACTTCACGTTGTCAGAAACATCGTGAAACACTAGCACACTGCAATAAGATACTCGAACAATAAAACGAGTCTCGCGATGTCCACCCTTGCCAATATGGTGCCGCGTTGTCAGGTCTCGCGATTTCAGTCGCCCCGCCGAAGTTAAGGCCAGACCGGTAATTTTTAAACTAGGCTACATACACTACACATTATTGCCCGTATGTCATTGTAAGCGTATTTCAATAAGTCTACAATGGTCATGTTAACATTATATAGTTGTCTTTTTTATGTAGAAAATTGTTAGAAGATTGTTGAAAAGAATATCACAATGCCCTATTTATAACGCAACGTTTTTGGGAGCCCTAGGTTAGTTCGAGACTTGCTGCCACAGCCAGTACGTAGGAGGTAAAGGTGAAGATGGTGTATAGCTTTTAACAGAAACCTATCACAGAGCTACGGAGCGTCACCTGCCATATGGGATCATATTGTTAGCTGCCACCAGACACAGGTGAACGCGTCCCGCCTTAGCCTCAACCAGACAGGACAATACTGAAACACATACAATGACGTCAGTGGTTGATGATATAAGTGGTGTGTGGTTGCAACGTATCAAGTGCACAAAAATACCCGAGGTAGTGGACGAGGTGTGTGAGGGCGCGTGAAAGTGCTCGCGAGTGCTCGGCGTACGCTCGGTATGACGCGGCGTGGTGACGCTGTGATGCGATCTGCCTGGCACTCGAGACGAGACTTGACGCGCAGTGTCTGATCGCTCGGCCGCTCATACACAGGTTCCGCATTCGTCGGCGATCGCCGCCATCCGCCATCTACGTACACATGCGGGACATCATTCTGCAAGCTGTGCCTAACAAGTATCTGTCGTCCGTACATATCTTTGCCAAATACTGACCGATTTCAAAATTCTTTCACTGAAGCATTCCGCGAATAATTTGCAACAAGATATTATTAAATATTCCACCACACGCAACTGCGTCGCTACACTACCTTGTGCATAAAATATAACTTTAAAAATTACCACGGTAATCATTTTTTAATCAAATGCAACGAATTATGTTCTGAAAAAATGTTTTAAAAACTTTCATACTTAAATTAAATTATGATCAGTTTTAGCTCATTTTAAGCGCAACTACAAACTGCAGTATTCCATTTTTTGCTGAGCTGATAATTATCATGTTACGAAAACAGCACGAAGCGAGCGAGACCTGAGACGTAATGATGATAACTCGGCTGACGGCTGCAGCGAAACGACGCACAGATTCACAGAAGTCGTCGATGTAGCCGTCTTTCGCGCTTTTGCTAATCTTTGTGACAGCCGTGCCTAAAACCTGCCGCACACAGCAGCAATCAATCAGAAAATAAACACTTAGAAAACGACCAGACAAGTATAAGACAAAATCAAACATAAAACCTAACATCTGTTCAAATTGCCAAAGAGCATACATGTAAATTAAAGACAAAACGCTCACTGAAACAGGCTTAGGCCTGCTACGAGTATAAAGAAATAACGTATTGCCGACGCTGCTAGACAACTTTTAAGAACTGGTTCACGGTGTGAAATAGAAGACTATTGGGAAAAAATAGAACGAAACCAAGGAGGCTACGAGCATGAAAAAAGTCAAAAAAAGTCCACGCTGCATACAACATCGCTCTTTGTGGAAAACCCATCGCAGAGCTACGAGGCATCACCTGCCATGTGGAATTACACAGCATGTTACCTGCCACCCGACACAGGTGAACGCGCTGCGCTTTAGCCCCAGCTAGACAGGCTGGTACTCGATTCACCTATCACGGAGGGATGGAAGGCTGAGTTAACCTTGGTGATAGATGGTTTACGTGTCCGCAGACAGTCATCCATTTGAGTTGTAACCACTTGATAGCGACGCGACCGGAAGTCGAACCCACGTCCTCGTGATCGCACGTCTGACATTCTATCCATTACGCCACCGGGCGTCTGCTGGTGTCCAAATGAAGAATAACAACAGCTAAAGAGTTCACTAAATACGTCTATATGCAATGAAAGCAGACGGATTCTCGCAGTTATAGGCCTACGCGTGAACTGAACTGAGACTCACGTAGCAGAGCTGAACCGCTTTACTGAGCAGACGAACTTGAAAGTCGTCCTCCAAAAAATCGTCGTCGTAGTGTGTGTCGGTCTTGTGCCAGTAAACAGATGACGATGACGTCAGATGGTCCAAACAAGCGCCGGAACCCTGTAACCAAACACAATATGCATCATCACCTGCTTCTGATGCATTCATTGCAGCTCTTTTAAGCCAAAATTAGTCGGTGGGCAATTGCCATTTTTTCTTCTTCTTTCTCTTGCTTACCCTATCTCTCCCGCCATTTTCTTTTTCTCCTCTTTCTATTGTGTCCCCTCTTTCCTGCCATTAAAGCGAGGTCTCAGGTGCCACCTCCGGAAAACCCCTGTAAAGTTTTCGAAGTCTACATTGCTGCATATGAGTGTTTATTAGGTATCGTATCAAGTTACCACCCAAGGTCATGACGATAATGAAGTAACTAGACCACCTCTACCTGCCATAGAATAACGAATAAAGGCTTGAATAATTTGAGCAAAATGCTGTAGCGCGTCTTCCCTAGCGACAGCTGGGCTTCTTGTTATGCTGTACTGTGCGCAAGAGTGCTGCTGTCAGACCTGTATCTGTCTGTAGGCGGCGTCACAACTCTCGAGCGCCACGAGCGTCAATCTGTAATCCTCTTCGTCAGACAATCCCATTCCCGAGTAGACGCTGCCGCGGTACGGCACGACCGCTTGCTGGTGATTTGTAGGACTCAACCTAATTCACGCAAGCAAATGCTAATTACACGGGCAGAATATACGCATATTGTGAACCAGATTTAGCGGCAGTTTAGCCAACTAAGTAAGAATTCAGCTAAAGATGCGCAAATTACCAAAACTGTGCACTACGCATCGAGAAAATTATGCAAAATATCAAAAAATACGAAAATCTTAAAACTGCGCGACAAGGCATGGCATTCTACGGATTTCCAGTTACATAGAAACTTGCCAATTACACGCATCGTGTGACGTCTAGACCTAATCGTGAATTAGGTTGGGCCTTACTGATGTGACGCGTCTTCTGACGGTGGCGCTACTCGCCGAGCTCGACCTTCCAGACCACCCACGAAGTCACGTGGACCACCCATGATGTCTCGTGGCCCACCCACGACGTCACGGTGGTCACGTGGTTGTCGCTCGTCGACACACGCGGCCAGTGCGCGCTGTGCCGCCCGGCGCGTCAGTTGCAGTGACTCGGCGACAGGAAGAACGAGGTTCGTCAGCATTGACACGGTCGCTACGTCATCGTCCGTCTCGTTCAGTAGTTGACGTACAGACAGCAGCATGCAGACACCGGGCTACAGCATCCAGTCAACAACAGCAACCGCTTAATTGATAATAATGATTAACGTAAACAAGTAAGTAAGACGGAAATTTATACAGCGCATAACGTCAAATGAAACGAACTTGAAACCGGCAGAAAATAATACCCCGTTTACACGATCCAGCAAACGTCCAGCAAACCTCCAGCAAATGTATTCAAAATACACGTGCTAATTGCTCGACGTTTGCTGGAAATTTGCTGGATCGTGTAAACGGGGTATAAATAAAACAAGAGGGTGCGGCCGTTTAGGGGCCGCCCCCTATGGGGCCGTCCTTGCAGCTGAGTACGGACAGACGGAGGGAACGGCCGTTGCCATGGCAACGAGGGCACCCGGGGCAAGGCGGCAAGGGATCCTTACGCCACCTGCCAAATATCAGGTTGATCGGATAACAGGCAGCGAAGTTAAAGGGATTTTTTTGCAAACAACGCAATTAGCCGCCGTGACCTTGACCTCTGACCCCCTGACCTTGTAATTGGTCCAGGGGTGCTGGTGTCCCAGGGACCCTTCCTACCAAGTTTCGTATACGTAGGCCTTTTCGTTTTCCCTCTAGGTGGAGGCACGCTGGCTTTCGGGTACGGTCGGCCCACCCAAGCAACAGCTGGGATTCTTGAAATTGGTCCACGGAGTGCTCGTGTCCCAGCGACCCTTCCTGCCAAGTTTGGTCTTCCTAGGCCTTTTCGTTTTTTCTCTAGGTGGAGGCACGGGACGGACAGACGGACAGACGGACAGCATCGATACATAATGGGGCCTCCTTCTAGGAAGGACGGCCCCATAATAAGCTTCGCAAAACTTAACTGGAAAGTTTACAGTGTCTATAGTGGCGTCGTGGCACTGGCAAGAAAGAAGCCGGAAGGAGGCAGGTCCCCCTACACTGACAGCCCAAAACTTAAAGGGAAAAGGAAGAAAACTGCCCCCCCCCCAAAAAAAAAAATTAGGCTATCGGGAAATTGTCGAAAAAAGTTGACTAAAATGCCAAATTTAGAACTAAAAGCCCTCATTTTGAAAACATTTAGGAAAAATAGAGGCCTATTAAAATTTTAAGCACCCCGGGGCCATACTGGCCATCCTGTTGAAAATTTGTAGCCTCAGAGGGAAAATCGCGGCTTCCTGCCACGCCTGTACTTTTTAACTGCGCGACACCGCTGATAGTGAGTATACCCGGACGGCGTCTGACGCCGCGTTGATAAGCTGCATGAGAGCGTTGACGCTGTGGGGTCTCACGATCGTTGCTCTAATCGCCTCGACGAGTGCCGGCAACGCTTCGTCTGCCACGGCCGTACAGTCGTCGGCAGCGCGACGCCACAGTCTGGCCGTGCGACCTCGGCCTTCGCGGTCATCGTAGTGTAGGCGTCGGCGTCGACGTGCGTCGGCGTCGTCGAACGCGTTGATGAAACGCGTTACGCACGACGTCGTCTCACGCACACATCTCTACATACGACACCCGCTGTTGTAACAAACGTTGAGAAACAAGAAGCCCAGCTGTCGCTAAGGCAGACGCGCTAGGCCTACAGCCTAGTCTATACCGATTCTGTTGCAGTACTGACCTTGAATTTAGATGACCATCCGCGGTCGATGATTTTCATCGCATAAAAAGGCATATGCAAATTCCTATTAGTGATCAATAGCATCCTTGGCCTTATCTCTTACCGTTTAGCCACAATAGCGCATACTGTCCTTCAAGGTCGTTTAAGGTCAATAATTTTCATGTCATCTGTAAGGGCGTATGTGACTTCCTTTGGCCAGTTTTCCGTTGAAAAACGCACATTTTCTTACCCTCCTCCACTCAACCCCAAATTTGAAAATGTTTTCCTCGCACTGCATCCCCCAAATTTTGTAGGCGGAAAACCTCGTCACAGGGCTAAGAAGTTTTCCCCTAAGACCTACCCGTTAACTAGTTACATCCGTTACAGATGAACAATGAACGACGGACGACAATCGTGCTATAGACGCGCTATACATCATAGCTGTAGCGCGTCAGAAATAACGTTTGCAAACGTGAATAAAAAAACTCCTTCTTTCAAACTTCTTTGACGTATTGACAATTCGACATTAGCTACAATTAGTTACTAAATGGTAGTTCTTAATACATGCGATTCCGTTATAATACCCGGTACCGCGTATTAAGTTTTCGTACTGCGAGACAATGACTGGCTTATGGTTACTGGTTTCCCTCATCAAAGTATCTCTGCTGCACTGAGAGCTAACACTGCCACTTGCTGGTGCCGCAGGCATAGGCCTAGTGGCCTACCGTAACACGCCTTTTAACTTTATGTTGCTTCTATATATAGACCCCTAGCTCTGGTTTGCATTCACAGTAAACGATAATCTCACAGCTAGCAAATCTTTCAGTTAACGCGTATTTTATTACACTGCGGTAATTAGTCCCACACTAAGTGACTGACCGTTACGGCTGCTTTCACTGCAGATAACCCAACGTTGTTTAGTAAGCCACTGTAGGCCTAGTCTGTAGTCTTTACACAGGCAATACGTTTCATTCTGTGATAGGCCTACAGTCATTATCAGGTAAACACGCCTATCAGCGAAGGCCTTATCACCGGCCCAGCAAGCAGTGGCGCTATCACAATCTCAAGGCCATATAGTTCGCACGGTATCAGACTGCAATGCCATGTCAGTAGCAGTTGCACAGCCAGTAACGTGTCCTTCAACTGCGACCTAAATTGACTTCATCTGATACTAAATGATACATATAGGCTACTGCGCATTAATATCATAGGCCTATACGTAGCACCTACAACAGATCACGGACACACACGTAGTTCAGAGGGCATAAATGAAAGTCATTAACTAAAATTGCGCCGAAAATGATGACCAGGCTCATCAGTCATGTTGTGAATCTCTCACACGCTGAACAACAGATACGATACATGTACATGTAATAGTATGCGACTATCCACCGATCATAACTTAACTGTTTAGTAACGACGTTAACCTCTATAGTACGTTCGTGACAACTTTTCTATGGGAATGGGCGAACATAAATTCTCGTTGTTACTGAACTGAAACAGCAGTCACAGATAATAAACAAAGGCGTGGACGTGCCTGTAGTTCAGTTGTGTAGGTATCTTGAGCTTGCGGACGACGAGACAAACCAACCCGAACCAGCGACGATCTGCTCTGATCATCATGCTGCAAACAATAATTCCGCATTTTATAACCACGCCGCGCCTCGTATTAGCATAGCAGCTGCCATGCTATGCAGATGCTCTGTGTTGAAGACACATTTTCCGTCAGACATTTAACCTCAGCGACTAGTTCTGTCCGCCAGCGCCACTGAAGTCTTTTTAGCACATACTGGCGCTTTACAAGTCAGATTATTATTATTATTATTATTGTTACGTGCGTCCGTCCGTCCGTCCGTTTGTCTGCATGTCCGTCTGTCACACCCTGCTGCCTTATCAACACGGTGCAATCCAGGATCACGAAATCTTTACTGTAGACTCTGCGAAAGAATCTTCTTTCAGGATCCGTAAAGCTTTTTTTCAGAAACTCAAAAGCGGTTACCCTGACTGAGGGCGCTAAATGAAAAGGGGTAGGCAAAGTTCGCTATTTATATTCGAACAGGCCTATCAAACAATTCGCTGTCGCAGTACGCCTCATCAAATTCTTTAATTAACTCGTCTATTAGATTGGGTCTTTCCTACCACTGAACTATCGTCGTCTTTTTGATTACTGTAGGCTATGCTAACACGTGGAGGTAAAACGACTGATTACATAATTGCAAATTGGTGGTATTATTGGTTCATTATGCTGGCATAGGCCTAATTAAACGAAAAATCTCACACGTTCATGAAGCAAACGAGTGCGAATGCATCCAGAGAAAAAATTAAGTAGCTTCGTCATCGTATATAATATTGCATGCAGCAAAAAACTTGTAATGAGCAGATGCTCGCACATTAAAACAAGTCTCGCGATGTCCACCGTTGCCGCTTGTCAGATCTCGCTTTTTCAGTCGCTCCCCCGCCATTTACGAAATCGAGTCGGGGTAAATTGTATCCATAATAATAGCAAAAAAGTCAGTGCTCACGCAATAAACAGAAGCATCAGTGCATGCGTATAGCCTTAAACAGAGTGAAACATAAAAAGCGTACGGATCGAGCAATCAGACCGTTTCGGGAACGATTATAGCCACGATCATTGCAGCGAAGTGTGGTCAATAGTAATACTTGATCGAAACGTCTCAGCACTTCGCCTCCATGATCGAAGCTAATCATTTTCGAAACTGTCCGATTGCTTGATACATACTACAGCACGTGCAGTGTATATACGTTTATGAGCCACCCGATATAGAGCAAATCACTGCGTGGTATTGTGACGATTCATACACTTCCCAAAAGCATTAAATGACATGAACCATCACGCAATCGACATCGTACCGAGCCGGAAGTGTTGGACGGAGAACGAGATGCCTGAGACCAATGATCGGACTGAAAAGTTGCATTAGTTTTCGTGAGTCCAACATGACGTCCACCGCGCTGGGTGTTGTAGTGCGACCCGCCAAAGCCTTCCATGTGTCCACTCAATTAGCCGTCAGTCACACGTCTTCTACAGCACTCGCGACACCTATACGGAACGGCGAATTCTACCTGCGACAATCGCACCAGTCCAAGTGTCATCGCCATCAGTTTGCTGGAGAACACAGTGCATTTCAACTAAAAACATAAACAGTAAAACAAAACAGTGAGTTCTTTGAATCAGAAAGGCCAAAATGGCACTCTCAGCCGCCCGTTTCAAGATACACGGTGCACGATCAAAAAAATTCACACAAATCCGCCCGTAGTTTATAAATACGGCCCGTCCAGCAAAAGCAAGCTGTTTTATAGCTGGTAACGACGGTAGTCTAACTCAGTGATACCTCGTTTACACGATGAAGCAAACATCAAGCAAACGTATTCAATAATATACACGTGCACGAGGTGTGCTCTAAGTTTGCTTCATGTTTGCTTCATCGTGTAAACGGGGTATCACTGATACACACAGCACACTGGTATCCGATGATGTCAGGCGTCAGCGCCTGCGTTCTGTCGTTCTGTCGTTACAGCGCCCCAGATTCCACACATTCGGCCTCGTCTTATCACCGACAACCTTGATCTCCCTCTTTCTCTTTCTCTGTCCTTTTCTTTCTCGCTTTCTTTGTGTGTATATAAACCACTGAAATTAGCGACCCGACATAGAGGCAGATTTAGGCGCGTTCAGCATGTTCGGCTAAACAGGAAGTCCACAAATAGGGGACACACTGCAGCACGCAACATATTCTGGCCTGCGAGGGCTTCTTTATGGCCTCTTTATGTCGTGTTGCGACATTTAAAATTTTACTTTTGACAGTCGTAGGCCTACTTCATGGCCGTAGTGTGAAATCGTAACTTCACGCCGTTATACTTGCTAATTCATTTTCTGAACAGAATTTTTGTGAGGGCTCTCTCACATTTTAACGAACAGCCTAATCGGATATAAATCCAGCCGTGGTATACCGGCGTGTAAAACTGACAAGTTCCAGCTCGCTACTATAATGGGGTGTTTACACGATCCAGCAAACGTCCAGCAAACTTCCAGCAAATGCATTCAAAATGCACGTGCTAATGCCGGACATTTGCTGAAAGTTTGCTGGATGTTATTTGCTAGATCGTGTAAACACCCTATAACGTACTCGCATTAGTTTGTTCACTAATGTGACAATTTGCTATCTGCCGCGCGCTGCGTGAAAACAGGATCCGCGTCTGTTTTCCTGTGGGATGTTACGGAACGTGATCCGGCCTGAATACAGTAAGTGCAGTTACTGCGTACAGGAATAGCATGCAGTTTTCCAATAAACAGGAAAATGCTTGATTTCTTACCCCGTTTACACGACGAAGCAAACATGAAGCAGATGTGTTGAATATAAAGCTGACACGTGCACGACGTGTGCTCTAAATCTGCTTTATGCTTGCTTTTTCGTGTAAACGGGGTATTAGTTACATTGTGCTCGAAGGTATAGGCTTTAGCGTTCCAACAGCTATCGCTGAACAGCGAACAGGTGTCTGTTGCAGAGAAGGAATGTTAAACAACCAGTGGTATATTGCTCCCGTCAGTCCGGTGGCAGAAACACTCTATGCTATGATTACCGAAATTTTTGCGTTAAAGAGTTGTTTGTAGGCCTAAGCGCTCGAAAGAAACGAGTCATTTTTTGGAAAGTTTTTGCTTTACAATCGCCGATTTGATTTCAGAATAGTCTAGCGGATGTAGAGATGTAGTGAACACGCCTATAGTTAGTCGGCGTAGTTTTAGAAAATCCATAGTACTCACCTGTACTTACGACTGCTGTCACAAGCCGTGTGACGAGCCCGTACTTTCAGCGTGGTCAACTCGCAAAAACGAACTGATGGCGTAAGCGGCACGTCCTATAGAGCGGCGCGCATAGCATCGCGTACAGACTTTACAAACAGACTACGGACTGCCGATCTACAGTACGTAGACACCGAGGCGCGGACAAAAAATAGCAGTATATCTACGCCGGTACGTTGTGTTGAACGACGAGCAGCGCCGACAGGTGTACCATTATAGGATCGCTCCCAAAAAAAGTCTCCCCGGCCCACAATTTACCGGTGAAAATCCGCCCCGGCCGGCGGGACGCATTTTTGCAGATAAATTGTCAACCGGGAGAAAGACTTTTCTGAGGGGAAGGGCGATTCTGTAATGGGGAGACTTTTTACGAAGCGGGAAATATTTTAATAAAGGGGAGACATGTAAAATCCGTGATTATATGTCTCCACGGACGGATTTTTCATGAGGGAGACATTTTCATGTGACACCGGCAAAACTCAGCCAGCCAGTCAGCTGCAGCAGCTGGATCGTTGACGTACAAGCTTGACGCACTTGCTGCTGATGCTGCCGGCGCGTTCTCGGCAAAGCTACTCCGTAGCTAAGCAAACAGCTGCTACAACATAGCATATACAGAGTGGGCCATAAAAAAACCGTCCCCCTACATGTCAGCTAATTATGTATTCCAAGAGTAATGTACATTTAATGTGAATAACGCACGTTAAAATATAATCATTTCTGAGTAACATGTGCAAATTTCGTGCAAATATATTTTCAATAATTAGTAATGAGATAAAGTAAATGAAAGCGACCCAACTCTACAGGAAACACAATGGCGAAAACTGTAACGGTCAAAGTTAACGGTCGAGTTTCTGCAGCAGAACGTACCCAACTTCATCGAGACTTCTGTCTGGCGGCCGAACAGTCCGAACATAAACCCCGTCGATTATGCTGTCTGGGGTGCTCTGCAGCAAAATGTGTACAGAGTTCTGATCGTGGGTTTGGAGGATCTCAAAGACAGAGTGCGTACATGCTGGGCCAGTCTCGATCAACAACTGATCAACAAAGCCATTGATCAGTGGCGACCGAAATTGAAAACTGTAGTTAAAGTTCACGGAGGGCACATTGAACAGTTGTTTACTTGACTGTCTTGTTGTTGTATGAAGTTTTCGCTGTTTTACCTATTAGACATATACGCAAGCACGTACTTCCATTTGTGTTTCGCCATTGTGATATAATACAGTTGGGGTGCTTTGATTTTATCGTATTATTTGTTAATAACATTTTGACGTAGGCCCTATACCCATATTATAGTTTTTGACATCAATAATGTGCAGAACAGACTAGCAATTTATATGGTGCTATTTTGTCCATATAAACAAATGCAGTAGCATTTTAAACAGAATAATAAAGGGGACGGTTTTTTATGGCCCACTCTGTATATACGCAACATACTCGCCAAATCTGCAACTGCAGCTGCAGTCTGCAACTGATTTCGTGCTCGTAAACTTGAGTGACGCTGCATGTGGTTCAGTAACCAAGTGTTTCCGTTTGACAAATTTCTCTGTAAGATCAATGAAGCGCCCAGAGCGCCAGTGAAACAGCGTGTAGGTCTCCCGTGACTAGTTACCGCATCTCATCGTGTCTGCGGACCTACAGGGTGGGCCGAAAAGTGACGCGCTTTTGATAATCTACAATTTTGAATTTTTTTAAACGACGTAGTTGTATGTCTGCCGATACAGACAATTTCTGTTCTTACGCAAATTATTAAGGCTAATTTTGTCACGATTGTTGAATTAACTAACGATGAACGCTGTTCGCAATCTGCGTGCGAAGAAGTGCTGGGGTTCCAAAAGAACTAAGAACATGTTTTAAAATGCACGACCATATTTAAACTGTGAAAAATTAATAGCAAATACTCGTCAAACACTATAAGTACATCTAATGTGTGTTTTTGTTGCTGCCGCTGTGGCAAAATGAAGTTTTTTTTAAAAAAAGTGTCATTTCTTGGCTCACCTGGTACGTACAGCTGTACACTAGCTAGATGCCCGTGTTACGTTAGTAATTAATGCCGTTACAACGTGCAGTAGGCCTATACAAACTTTGTATGCTGATAGTAGTCCTATATTCTGTCTGCCATGGCCACTGTCCAGCATACGCCAGCACAGTCTGAACAGATATTGCGGATTATATTGGACAGTTATTGCGTTATGCCAACACAACAAAGTAGACCTACGCGTCGTAGGCCTATCGCGTCTGCAGCCAACAAAGTTTGGCGACGTGCTCTTGTTGCGTGGAGCTCACAATCAAACGACTCTAGGTCTAGGTACTAGGCCTATATAAGGAACACAAAAAATATGTTATTCAAAAAATTGCTTATAGACGTGCACAGTGAAGCTTAACCCATACATGTCTAACATTTTAATAAAGGACACCTACTTTAACGCTACATCATAAAATAATAACTCTGGTACATATGGGTTAAATTACGTACTGTCGAGAAGAAAACAAGTAATTTGAGAAAAGCTCACGAGACGCGCGAAAGCCTATAGCAGTTCCTGTTCGCAGGTAATCGTTTCTATCTCCATCCATTTCGTCGTAATGCACTCTTTTGCAGCCAAAAATCGCCAAAAAATCGCGCTAAATCAATATTTTTAGGGTTCAAGGTCATTCAAGGTCATCGATGTTCGTGAATCCAAAAAGCCTGTCACAAGTGCTAAGCAGCATGTATGTACCAATCTGCAACCGTTTTTACATTATTCGAGCCAATAACGGCAAAATGACGTCTTTTTAGGGGGTAGCTGTCTTTGACGCCCGCCTGCGCCGGCCTCCTTGAACCTAGGGGGTCGGAACTTAAACTGCTAAAATCTACGTTAAATGCTGAAAATTTCATACGCTGGTTATCTTGGTCTGTCTCCAGCCATTTCGTCGCAATTCAGTGTTGAAATGTGCGCTGCATCCAAAAATTGCGAAAAGTTCACTAAAAACCTCTTTCTGAGGGGTTCAAGGTCGTTCAAAGTCAACGATGTTCATAAATCCAAAAAACCTGTCACCAGTGCTTGGTATGATAAGCAGCATGTATTTACCTATCTGCAACCGTTTTTACATTATTCGAGCCAATAACGGTAAAATGACGTCTTTTTTAGGGGGTACCCCTTTTTGACGCCCTCGTTCGAGGGGAACCCCTGCACCCAGTGGCACGAAATTTTGTCACGATAAACTTGAGACCTTGGGCAGCCCATAGTGAAGATTTCGTGATTTTAGCTTGCACCGTTTTGATACTGTCCACGAGTGTGACAGACAGACAGACAGACGGACGGACGGACGCCCAGACGATGGCAAAGAAGCGCGAAGCATTCTGCTTTCGCGCGTAAAAAGTGAGGCAGACTGACAGTGCAAGTAAGCGCGTAACGTGATGAGCGGAGCGCAGACAAGTAATCTGAGCCAAGCTCACGTGACGTGCGACATCATCGGTGTTACCATTTGGGGAATCAGTGTACAGTGTAGTGTACAACAATGGGTTTTGACAGAGTACCGAAATTTTGACGCATTGATGACCATTAACTTACGACTTTGACATAGAAAGCAAGTTTTAGTGATTTTTTTGCTATTTCAGGCTACAACGCATATTTTCACAGTAAACTGCCCCCAAATTACTGGAGGCAGACAAGTACAATCTGCATGCGAAAGCAGAGAAACTTGCAGCACAAAACGTAGATTTTAACCGCCCGAGTTTCAAACTCTTAGGTTCAAGGAGTCCTCAGTACGGTATGGAAGCGTCAGAGTTATATTTTCTCGATTGACGATACGTAAGCTATAGTTCACTGCGCACGTCCATCAGCATTCTCGCGATTGTCGTGTAAATAACAGGCCGTGCCATTTTACTGAACCTGAGCAGTAACCTAAAGCGGAGTTTTTGTCCAACGTGCAACGCACGCAACGTACGTACGCAACAGACGTACGTAAGCTTAAACGTGTTAGACGTGGGCCTAAGCCTAGCCGACGCAACGACCGCGTTGGTCCTTGCGACCGCTAGCTGCATCGGCTCCGTTAGTTGTGCGTATTCTTTGCGTTTATTGCATGTGTTATAGGTTTGCGCGCGTTTTAATGCTTGCGTTGTGTAGATTAAGTCCAGTTTCTATTAGGCGAACTAGTTGGTATAACCACTTGCAAACTTTTAGCGTTACCAACAGGTTGGCCAACTAGTTTGCCTAATGGAAATTGGCCATTACTTTGCGTGCGCATTTTTTTGCGTGCATGTGACGTTGCATGAAAACCTCGCTTATATAGTCTAGATCTGCAGTGAAAAATGGAATTTACAAAAACTAAGTGTTTAAAAACATTTTTTAGTTTTAAAGTCTTTTAAAGTTTTATTTAAAAAGTTTTTTTGGAAAGAGAGTTAAAGTGTTTTATTAACTGCATTATCATTCTTTATTACATCGTGATTTATAAATTATAGCAAAACTTTAAAATCCTAATAAATATATAAAATTGAACATGATTTTTACAGTAATTTACAACAAATAAAAATACGATACGATACGATTCGAAATATTTATTTTAAAATTTTTATTACCGGTATCAGTACCTCTCTTTTTATAAGCCGGAAGTAGATAAGAACATAAAGAAGAGTGACGGTGAAAACCGAAAAGTGAAACATTTGTAAATGTTAATAATAAAATGGCAAGTTTGTGGAATCCGGATGATAACGGATTACAACAAATTATTCAGCTGTTGAAGGAATCACAGTCTCCGGATACCGCGACACAACGAACAGTTCAACAAGTATTCTTTGCGTTGGTAGCGTACATTTGTGGCCCACCACTTTTTGTCGCGGGTCTCCCTAAAACATGCTGGGACAGTCTAGGACGCCGTGACAGCACGGCAGTTTCCGGGACGGTGTAGTATGACGCTGTTTCCGGGATGCTGTGACTGCGTTTATGTTTCAAGCACCATTTGCAATATGAAATTACGTTGTTACACACAACAGCAAAAATATAATAATGTTGATTAATAATGTTAATTATGTTAATAATATTAATGTTCATAAAATTAGTTTTACAGTTACAATAATGTCAGTGAACATTGCGCAGTCTGCGGTATGTGTGGTGATTTTTGAGAATTTTATTTCTCTGTACCAGAATTGCAATTCCCGGGACTTGTTGAGTTGCCATAAAACTTGTAATAAAAGCCACGTTCCCAATTAACGCTGGGACTCCATTAAATGCCGCAGGGTTTTTGTCAAATGTACAAATAAACGACGGGTCTCTAATAAATACCAGTCCCTAATAGATGTCAAGTACCAGCCACAATATACGGTATATAGGCCCCTATTTGTGTATTTACTAAGAAATCGTAGACACTACAAATATACAGTTTAAAAATCAGAAACACTAACAAAAAAACCTTTACTCTACTGAGACTGCACAGTATGTTCAATGTACAGTAATTTTCAATAATGTCAAACAGTGCAAGGAAGCCAGTCCAAATTTACCATGCAGTAGTTTCATAAGGATAAATAAGATAAAACCCATTTTTAAATTACAGGTACTACAAATAAGAGATCTGGTTAGCTTTTTGCTGACATCTTGATTATAGTGCACCAGGTATGTGCATGAGATCGAAGTTGGAGCTTGGAATAATCGGACAATTTACGGTTGAGACCAATGAGACCAGACTTTGTCAATTTACTGTATGACGTGGGTGCTGTTAATGTTTGGCAGTATCATAAGTTAGTTGCACTAGAACAGGCCCAGTGTGCATGGGTGCCATGCACGGCGATTGTCAGTCGTTAGTATATTAATGAATATTCAATAGGTGCGCAAGAATGATTGCCGCTGCTTGTTGATAAGATTTGAAGTTTGTGGTCATATAAGCATTAATTTTCCTGACTGACGGGCTACGAGTATTTTGACATTTTCACAAGATACAATTAAACACTGGGTCTCCACTAAGTGCCAGTTATTAAACACCAGGAGGTATTGAATGCCCTGAGGAGTTTATTAGAAGTTTTACCGTACTTGAATTAGACTATGCATTTACCAACATTCAATTTTTAATGCTGTAGTGACTACATCTCTGTGAATATTTGGACAGCAGAAAGCAATGGGGAACCTTCTGTAGGTTAGGCTGACTTACACCTATGGGGACAAAGTGTTGTGATTAAAGATATTCATATATTTTTTCAATGTTACAGATTTTAAAAATTATTTTTGTGTTTTAGTATACAAGTTACTATCGTCATTTAGTTTTATTATTTATTTAGTTTTATTAGTGACATTTCACTGAATATTTGATCTTCTTAACATAGCATAGAAACTGGAGGAGCTGAACAAATATCCTGATTTCAACAACTATTTGATATTTGTCCTCACAAAGCTCACCACTGAAGGTTGTTGCTGAAAATGTTTTTTGCTAAATTTTATAGTGTGCTGTACATCAGTTAAGTGTATTTTTTTGCACATTGCTTTATTTATGAATGAGGCTTTTTGAAGATACTAGATTATTATTATGAAGTAGTGTTATTGCTGTTACTGTTGTATGCAAATTTTGTTGTTGATTATTTTAAAAATTGTCATCTGCTCCATGTGGTGTGTTTACAATTTATGATACAATTGTAAAATAAATAATACTGCATCTAATGTTGCTTATAGCCTTATATTATCTAGGTTCACACTTGAGTATAAGATGATGAAGTTGTGGTGAATGTAAGTACTAAACTGTAAAAACTTGTTAATTAATTAAAATGCTGATCAACTACAAGCTGGCCATTAACTAGATGTCGAAAATGTCGGCTTCTCTGACCTCCACTCATAATTTCCATTCTTTTTCCAGGTGGTTTGTTGTTTTGTCAGTGAGTCATGTTTTGTTTCTGTCTAGATGAACCGACAAGATCACTTAGTGGTCTGATACTAAAAAACAACATACGTGCTCATTATGAGAAATTCCCCCGTGAAGTGACCGAATTCATAAAGCAGGAATGTCTTGGGAGTATCGGCGACTCGTCTCCGCTGATTCGAGCTACTATTGGCATTCTCATAACAACAGTCGTTGCCCGCGGTGGACTAGATAACTGGCCAGGACTGCTGCAGAACCTCTGTGTTCATCTTGATTCAGAAGACTACAATGTCTGTGAGGTAGATGGGTTTTAAATCATTGAATTTTCCTGTTAAGCTTGCGGTTGTAACTGATTGACTCTGCCAGTGATCAGCAATGGAAAAAATTGGATAATCAATTGACTTGTTAACATACTATGAACTGAATGAAATTATCAGTGACTGGTTTGTATATTGTATTATTTTAAATTGTAACTCAAATCATAAGTGTGCATGAGTTGAACCAAATTTACTAATTTTAATTGATTTTATTGTTTGCAGTTGCTATACTGATTCCAAAAAATTGTTTCTTTTTGCTTTATTTTGCAATTACATGAATTCAGCTTTGTCATTTGTACATAGGGGGCATTTGGAGCGTTACAAAAGATCTGCGAAGACTCGTCTGAAATGCTGGATTCAGATGTTGCTCAGCAGCCTCTCAATGTCTTGATCCCTAAATTCCTGCAGTTCTTCAAGCACAACAGTCCAAAAATACGGTTAGTATTTATCGTCAAATAACTACATTGGTAATGTCTTGATAGGATTATTTGTGTCTTTGATGTTTGTTATTTTGGTGTCAACTGTTGATCAATGTTATGCTTTATTAAAATTCAGAATTGTACGTTCAGATTATGTTGATACAGTAAATTACAGTTGATGCATTGTTTTTAAAAATTATTCTTGTATAATTCTGATGGAGTCTTAGTTCTGGTCTTTTACTGCAGATTGGCAGTATAAGTTTGGTTGTGATATATGGTGTTTCCTTGCAAATCTTCATTGCAGCCATGTTCCATTCTAACACCTCATCTAACATATTCAGTATTATAGTGATTGTGGACTGTCGCATTACAGTCATTGTTAAAATATTGCACATGTTAAGATCGCTATTGATTGGTGTTGATTTTTGCCACTCCATGCATGCATGCATGGGGCCACTTGTTATAATATGGGGACATGAAGTAGTTTATCGGTTTTTCAGTGACCCTAAAATGCTTGACATTGAATGACAATGAGCTGCCATTTCAATGCTGAAGTCTGTTTTTTGCATCAATTTGACTGGATTCATTTGTTTGGCTTTTGGATGCAATTATGTGAAAAAGAAAAGAAATAGACCTATGTTGTCAGTGACTAAAATGTAGCCCAGGGTCTCTAGTTTTTAGCATGGTAGAACTTATATAGAGATATTTGCCGGAGGTATAAATGGCGACAATCATTTAGACTGTGCCTAGGCCTGTATCGACTGTAGTTAGACTGGTGGTGAGTAATCAAGTAAATAAGTAAGTACTAAGCAGATAAATAAGTAAGTAATTGAATATGTCAATAAATAAGTAAGCTTGGTTGTCTGCATGGGGTGGTCATCTAAGCCTTGGCTTACTTAGCTCTTGTTTATTAGACACAGTTCGACTGTTTGCAGGTCTCATGCTATAGCCTGTGTGAATCAGTTCATTGTTTCGCGTTCACAAGCTCTCATGTCCCACATTGATGCGTTCATCGAGGTTTTTCTGCTATATACTTCAATCCTTTTTTGTTGCTTATGTTTAGTGAAGTTTTACTGATTAGGCTGCTTGATTCTGTCTCTTTTGGTATATTCACTATTTCTCTTTTTGTTAGTTTTTAGTAGTCATATGGTATATTTTTATTATTGTTATGTCTCATATTATATGCAGTATACTATGTGTACTGTGAAATATAATAGCAGTATGTGATGAGCGTGCTTACCTCGATAATACATGGTGTTTCATAAAAAGGTGCACTTTTCTTTCTTTCGTAATTCAGTCACATGATGATCAATTTACACAAAATATTTGGACAAAATACAGCTGTTAGTTAAATATTTTTTGTAAGTAATGATGTAATGCTGACGTCATAGTGTGCCAAGAGTACAAACTGGCTTGTCGCAAACGGTGCTGACAGACTTGCTGTTGCCTTGTGTTGATGGCGAGCTTTATCTGGTTTGTTGATGACTAACTGTTGAAATTTTGCCATCGTAGCCACAAAAACGACCAAAACGATCACTTTCACACACTTGTGGGAATAGCTTAACTTTTGCACCTTTCATCAAGGCAGTGCACCAGCAAGCACCACTTACGAGATGGTTAAGTTTTTGGATTGCGAGACGCCTGATTTTATGCCTCCATGTTGCTTAGTGTTGATATGATAAACATTTTTCATCAGTGAACAAGATAAACTTCGCCATTGAAGCAGGGTAGCAAATGACAGAACCAGTTGAGACAAGCCAGTTTGTACTCACGACATATTATGACGTCAGCATTACATCACGACTAGCAAAAGAATATTTAACTAACAGCCATATTTTGTCCCAATATTTTGAATTGATATTTCTTTAGCTACATTTGGTAAAAATTTCATGTAAAATGATCATCATTTGATCGAATTACAAAAGAAAGAAAAGGGTGCTTTTTTATAAAACACCATGTAGTTATTTGGTCTAAACACATTTATGCAGCACAGTAAAAGTGACAGTATGTTACAGTGGAGTCAGAATTTCATTTGTTAAAGTTACCAAATGCTTGCTTGCTGTAAATTTGTCAGCAAAGCGTATCAAAGTGAAGTTCATTTGCCTGTGCTGTGGAATAATGGTTTGAAGCAAATGTGGCCATGTTAGGCTTGTCATTACGGCTACAGTATTTATTACTTATTATGGAGCATTTCTTATAGAGCAGCATCGTGTTATGTGGTAATTTATTGACTTGCGAAACTCAGTCGAATGCTATTTGCATTGTCACTCAAGCTGTCAAGTTAACGCACTAACTTAACACATTAATTAATTAGTGTGTTTTAAAAATTTACGTGCATGTGTAAATTTACTTAATTCTATGAAGCACAAGTTTCCAGTATTCCATTAAACTGTGTTTATTTGACGATCAAATAATATTCAAGGAATTAGAAATTGTTTGGTTACCGTTCCATCACTACTGTCACAGTTCTGCATCACAGCCACGAGTTTGTCGGTTGTCATTCCAGTCATTCTTTCGATATAGTCCATGTACAATGTCAGCAATAATTAGTGATGCGTTATTAATGTGTTAATGCATGCGTTAAAGAAATTAATGCAATGCGTTAACGCATTAAAAAATTGACACTTCGACAGCGGTAATTGTCTCATGTGTTTGCTGCTAGAACTTGTTTTTCCTGTCAAATGATGAAGATCCTGATGTGAGGAAGAACGTCTGTCGAGCTCTGGTCATGTTGATTGAAGTGCGCATGGATCGGCTCATTCCACACATCAACAACCTGGTTGAGGTCCGCACTCTGTCCTCTCTGTCAGCTATGGTTCAGGGTTACCACTCACCTGGAAGCCTGGAAAAGTCAGAGAGTTCCAAAATGGTCAGGGAAAAGTCAGGGAAAATGAAAAAGTCATGGAAAAGTGGAAAAGATTAGTGACAGTGTATGCATTTGGCATATTTGCACCATGTGATCTTTGTCACATTTACTTTTTAATTAAATTTTTGCCCGCGATGAATCCTGAAAGCGCAGGGGCCACCTGGCTTGTTTTTAGTTAATGTGAAGCAATGACTGTCCAGTAAACAGTATGTCAGTGAATCTGTGCCTGCCCTACTGGAAAAGTCGAGGAATTTCTTTTGGTCTGGAAAGCTGTCGTCCTGTTGGTTGAAAGTCAGTAACATTAGTGTGACAGATTTTTTTTAACACAACACGCGAATGAGAGATTGAGATATGCTGAACTTTTAGGATGTTGGATTGTTCGATTTTGGCAGGATGTACTGGCTTAAAGTGCACCAGTGATAAGCATCAGCCGATAATTAGCAAATTGTTAGGCACCAGTAATCAGCATTGTTTTATCAATGCTTTTTTAGTAATAGCATGCAGCCTAAAGATGAAGCTTGTCGGAAAGCGTCTATTCTTTGAAATTATTCTTATTACTATCTAAGTTACAGAGCTGAAATATGCAGTAAGACCTGCTGCTGCTGCATGTTTTCATCGACTGTTAGACTTTTGTTGATTAACTGTTACTCGTTGGTTGCGCGTGCTGTTGCAGTACATGCTGCTGAGAACGCAGGATGCCGATGATTCGGTAGCGTTAGAAGCATGTGAGTTCTGGCTGTCACTCGCTGAGCTGCCGATATGTCGTGACGTGCTGGCGGCACACATCGGCAAACTGGTGCCGGTCTTGATACGTGGCATGAAGTACTCGGAGATTGACATCATTCTGCTGAAGGTTGTTTTCTACTGTCCAATCTGAAATGATGTCAGACTGTTATTCAGTAGAATGTTTGATCATTTTTTTTATTTGCAGTTTTTTTTCATTTGGTGGCATGGTCCAGTAGTTAGCACATTGTGTCCAGTCATGTATACACTGTGTCCCCAAAAAAGCATCTCCGACATTTTTGACTGTAACTTGAAAACCAATTATCAGATTTTGATAATTTTTGGTATGAATATTCCTGACACAACTTGCCATTGAATGACTGTTCAATTTACCACCTCATCCAATGTATGCTTCTGCTTTATTTAGGGAAAGCAGATCAAGCAAAATATGTGTTGAAATAAACAGAAAACTTGAAAAAACATTCCAACATTATCAGTCGTAACTTGAATAAAGATTAGCAGATTTTAATAATATTTGGCAGAAATATTTCGGACACAATTGACTATTAAATAAGTGTTTTAGTTTCCATCTGACTCAGCATCTGCTTTTGCACTAACTGTGGAAAGCAGACCAGGCATAATACGTGTTAAAATGAATGAAAAATCGTCAATAAATGCTGTTTATTTTAACCTGTGGGCCCCAACAACTGGTCTAGTACAAGGTTTGACTGTCATGCAGCAGTGTGTCTACCAGATGAAGTTTAGGAATGTTTGTGAAGTCAAGAAGTGACTGGTACAGCCTGGATTGGTCTGCAGCAGAACATTATCGATGCTGCTGTCAATGAATGGAGAAAGCATCTCCTTGCCTTTGTTCGCATAGTGGGCCAATACTTCAAGCAATTTTACTGCAGGCAGTTGAAAAATGGACAACTGAGTGAAATGTCAGCCACAGTGTCAGAAATGTGAAAAAAATGTGTTTTACGCATTATGTTAATTAAGCAATCATATTGCATTGGATAAAAAAGTGATATTTTGCTGGTTGTGCTTTCCCCAGGTAGTGCAGAAACAAACGTTGGGTGAGGTGGGAAATTGAATGGTCATTTGATAGCAAGTTGTGTCAGGAATATTTGTACCAAGAATTATCAAACTATGATAATTGGTTTTCAAGTTACAGTCGAAAATGTCAGGGATGCTTTTTTGGGACACAGTGTTGTTGCTCTACATTCGACTTTTTTTGTGCTTAGATGGGTGACTGCACAGAGGCAAACCATTTTGAAGTATAACCCACCAGCCAGGTCAACTCAGCTTTCTCTCCCTACAGGGTAGGCAAGTCGAGTACGAGCCTTCCTGGCTGGGATTGTGGCAGGGCATGTTTACACTGTGATCCCATATAATAGGTAACACTTCATACGTAGTGGCCAGAGGCATCATGTTTCTGGAGTGTTCGTGCGTCCATCCGTGCATTCGTGCGTGAGTTCGATCAAACATCGTGACTACTTTTTCTTGGGTGTATGTTGATGGAATTTGACCAAACTTTCACCACTAACGGACTTTGGGCCAAGGATGAACACATCAAATTTTCAGAACAATAGGTCAAGGGTCAAGGTCACGTTAGGGTCAAAGATGCCCAAAAGTGCAATATTTGGCTTTGTAGTTGTAACATGTTGGGCCGGCGGAGGCAAAATAGTCAACGAATCGTAACCACCATCTATTTCAGCTTTGCGTTCAATCTTCATAAGTTGTGAAGTGCAGCTTCTTGGTTTTACATACGAGTTGAAATTTGCTAGTGACTGATAGCAAGCTTCTGTTGATGAATGATGTACGATGCATGTAGGGAGACGTGGAAGATGATGAGATGATACCAGACAAGGAGTCTGATATAAAGCCAAGGTTTCATCGGGCAAGACGACACAGCATGGGTCGCTCTGGCGATGAGGTGGGTATTGTTCTTTGTTGACAGTTTACAGAAATTCTGCTGTTTATTTTATGGGATAAGTGTGCCAGTCAGTCGGTTATTTGCCATTTTACAATATGATTTGTAATTAGCTAGCATTGCCTTAGATTTGGTGCTTTCTTGTCAGCATTGTCCATTATG
>Ga0209671_1000368_pt1 | contig 28384 bp, 19 predicted proteins | sample WorMetHERISLAND2_2_FD_187401 | JGI IMG/M metagenome (GOLD analysis project Ga0209671, IMG submission 187401) | Marine gutless worms symbiont microbial communities from Max Planck institute for Marine Microbiology, Germany - Olavius geniculatus... | ecosystem: Host-associated > Annelida >...
CGGCCATATCTGCAGAATGAACGACAGCAGAAAGATAAAGACCCTGGTGTTCGGAATGATGGATGGTTCAAACAAAAGAGGACGGCCTCACCGAGAATGGTCAGATGACATTGAGCAGTGGTGTGGAACAACCCTGCAGGAATTAAGCCACGCTGCCCTAGATAGGCAGCGGTGGGCAGCGATAGTAAGAATGGCGTCAGACACCAACGGGCATTGAGCCCACGGTTGTCGATGATGATGATGAACATCACTGAACAGAGCCTAGAGCATCAACAAGACCTCATCATTAACTTCATCGATTTCAAAAAGACATTTGACATTGTAAACAGGCCATCCTTGTGAAAAATTCTGACATACGACGGCATTCCTGACCGGTTCATTAACATCTTCAAGGCACTGTATGACAACTCCAGCTGCTGTGTCAAGATTGCAAGTGGGTACACAGAGTTCTTTGAGATTGTCTCAGGGGTTCAACAAGGCTGCATCCTTTCACCATTCCTCTTCATCATAGTCATCGACTTCGTCATGCGCAGAACTGTAGACAAATCGAAATACGGCATCATCTGGCAGAAGTGGAACTACTTAACGGATTTGGACTTCGCTGATGACATAGTGATATTGGTGGAGGAAGAGAACGTATGCCAAGAGATGACTACCAAGCTCGAGAAACAAAGTGCACAAGTTGAAATGAATATAAGCCAAGAAAAAACGAAGGCCATGGGAATCACCCAGCGCTCATCACCACAGCCAATAGCCATTGCAAAAGGGAACCTAAAATATGTAGAGAGATTCACCTACCTGGGAAGTGTAATATCTAGCGTTGGAGATGTTGATGCAGATATCAACACTCGACTGGCAAAAGCAGCAGCAGTCTTTCGACGACTTGACAACGTGTGGCAATCCAGCACACTCAGCCTCAAGATTAAACTGGACCTCTACACCTACCTCATTGTCTCTACAGCCATATATGCCAGCGAGACTTGGAAGAGTACAGCTAGAATATGTCAGCAGCTGGACGTCTTTCACCAGCACAACTTACAGAAGATTCTGGGTATTACATGGAAATACCACATGGAGGAGCTAAGCTAGACTGGGCAGCGAAGATTACAGAACATTGTAGCAGAGAGAAGACTTCGCATTGCAGGCCATATCATCAGGATGCCAACTGGACGACCAGCCAATCACGCCATGTCATGGACTCCTCGTGGTAGTGACAGACGACAAAGTCGTCCAACAAAGACTTGGCGGTCTACATTTAAAGAAGACCTGGTGTTGTTTTGTTACTGATGGAAATAAATACAGGAAATAAGTAACAATTATTTCCGTCTTTTAGAAGTTTATTTGTCCAACCGTCATTGTGTTTTCAAGCAGCAAGCCCGTAGGCATCATGAATATTCATGTCTATGAGCAAGCCAAGCGGTTCGTTCAGTACACAGCTTGGCAAGCGGTACCAAGCAGCTTGGCTAATGAACGGGCCTCAGGATTATGAGATGGTTAAACTAATCAATTACAGCAAATTTTAAGGTTACCCGTTGCGACATCCGCAGATCTGCAACTCGTTTTTCACTTGTAGCTCGGCTGAGAATTACGGAACTTTCGTTCCCACGTACTTTCGCTCCCGGGAGCGAAAGTTCCATAGGTGGAACTTTCGTTCCCAGGAACTTTTGCTCCCTGGAACTTTCGCACCCAAACCAGAATTACTTTTATTTACATGATCAGCTAGTGGTATTTCCGCGTAAGTCCTAATATTTCTTTCTTGGTTTATTATGTAATGAATCGTTGTAAATAAAATTAGGCCAACTCCCCTTAATTATGGAATAGAATATGACCTGTAGCCTAATTTATTTCAATACAATAACACGCACCGTCATTTGTCAAGAACGCGTGGATGCTGAAGATACTGAATATGACGCTGTGTGACATGGCTAGGTTAGAGTAGGGTTAGGGTTAAAGTTAGGATCACCTACGTCACAGTTTAACCAATCAGAAGGTGCCCCGACGATCCGCCCCGCCCCGAGGATTAGGATTACCCCGAAAGTTCCTGTTACCCCCGGCCGAAATTTCCAGAACTTGACCAGCCAAGTACGAAAGTAAAACACCTTTCAACTTGTTCTGTGAATTCTATCTAATCCACTGTTGCTCGATTTTTGGCGTTGCGTTTCACAGTAACAACGACTTTCTAAAGTAGGGCACTCAAAAAGTAAACACAAGTTTCACTAGACCCCGACAACAACGTGAACGCAAAAATGTGAATGTGACACAAAGCCACTTCCGACTTCATGTTTCACGTTACGCACAGAGTAGAGATGGGTCATTATTAAATTTTTAGTTTTTTACCAAATATATCGCGAACGGTTTGGAATTTCATCGGCGTTTTCGATATCATCTGGGGAGTAACGTGAGGACTGAGAAGCTGTCATTTCAGATGTGAAGTGAAAATGATTTGATTTACCTTTAAAATTTTGCTTGCGTTTGCCTTAGCCTACTGTATCAATTCGTTAATTGTCTACGTTGCGTGCGTCAGATCAGAGCCAGAGATTGACCCGACGCCAAAAAACTCGACGGTTGGAATGCAATATATTGGAATAGACGATGGAACGTAGCATTTTTTCGATAGGAGCATGAGGTTTATGAACTACGCACGCCCAACGTTCAGTCCACCAACGTCAACCCTGGCAAAAACGTATGCCTATTTTTGTCCGCCGACAGCTATATACCACGTGCGGTAGGCCTTATACCTATATACTAACGAATGACTAGTTTTTGCACAACTGCACTGCAGGAAAAGCGAAGTAGTTTCAAAAATGTATATTCGAATTTCGAACCAAGGTATCGTTTCGAAGTTCGAACGTGGACATTACCGGATTCCAGCATGTCATTTACTTACTTACTTACTGTGTTTATTGTTTATGAGTGATAATAGAGTTCAATATAATTTCTGATTTTGTGTTGCGATATTTTTAAAATCGTAAGGTGTATTGTAATTTAAATGAATATATGAGTATAAGCCGCGATGGGGTATATGTAGCTTTGTTCATAGTTTTTGTAAAGAGCTCTTGTATGGCCCCCTTTATTTCCATCTTGCACGCCGCTCTTTCGAAGGTCCGCTCTTCCGAAGCCCCGCTGTTCCGAAGCCGTAGTCAACGTCATCTCTTTGCACCTATTGGTTGGTTGTATATGAAGACGGTTTACCCCTTTACCTGTCTGCAGACAGTCACCCATTTTAGCAGTATTAGTGATCTGACCAGGAGTTAAACCGAATTCACCGAAGCCACCAGAATTACTGGTGGCCTAAGTAAGCACAGTCAAATGCCATATAACGTTTACTATCCTTATAACTAAATTTAACTATGTGTTTCCGGTTGCAGTTTTCGTTTCAAACAATTTTTAAATTGATTTATTGTATTACTGGTTACACACACATCAGACAGTGCATTCCAGTGATCAATTACTCTGTTGCTAAATACATACTTTTTCAAATCTAATCTACTGCGTTTTTTATATGGTTTCTTTTAATTACCTCTTCTTTGACCTTCATCATATGTAAAAAATAAATCTGATTCCAAATTATAACAACCATTAATAATTTTAAATGTTTCTATTAAATCACTCCTATACCTTCTTTTTTCTAATGTCATTAAATTCAGTTTTTTAATACGTTCTTTGTAATGTAAATTTCTTACACCCTCAATCAATTTAGTTGCACGATGTTGAACTCCCTAAATTAACTCAATATCCTTCTGATAATGCGGGCTCTAAATTGGAACACATTAACACAATACTCTAAATGCGGTCTTACAAGACTTTTATACAAAGGCATAATAGTTTTCCTAGATCTATCAGTAAAATTTTTTTTTATTACCTCAAGCATCCTATTAGCTTTTTTTACTGCCTGACTACATTGTTTATCCCACTTCAAATCTTTACTCACAGTTACTCCCAAATCCTGTTCTTCATCTACTGTTTTCAATTTATTGCAATACATGTAGTAGTCAGCATGACAGTTGCTATGTCCAGTGTGTGTAATCTTACATAAATTGTCAGCGTTAAATAGCATCTGCCAGTCTACTGACCATTTTACCAAATTCTTCAAATCATTACGTAAGCTTTCAATATCCTCCTGTGAGTTAACAACCATATATATTTTTGCATGCAGCTGACACATCTATGTCATTTATATAAATTAAGAACAAAATTGGCCCTAATACTGAACCTTGTAGAACTCCACTTAAAACATTTTTCCAACTGGAACACTGACCATTCAATGTAACTTTTTGCTTTCGATCCGATAGCCAATTTTCTATCCACAGAAACAACTCACCCCTAATACCATGTGCAGCTAACTTATGTAGTAATCGTTTATGCGGAACCTTATCAAAAGCTTTTTGAAAGTCTAAATAAATAATATTCACAGGATACTTAGAATCTACGTAATTAGTAACTTCTTTCAAGAAAAACAATAGATTTGTTAAGCAAGACCTATTTTTGACAAAACCATGTTGTGTATTGAAGATATTATGATAAGTGGTGGGTTTAATTTAGTTTATGAGGAGTAATCTTAGGGGGAAATTATGATATTATGGCTATGTTACTTTTCTCTTTATTTTTCCTCTTTTTTCTTTTGAAGATATATTGCGTGAAGTAACGGGATCTTTCTGACATGGGACGAACATGAGTGATATTGATATTTTCATTCTTTTATTCACAACAATTACTACACTTCAACGACTGGGGCCCCATCGCTCATAGATGGCTACCGCCGTCAGCAACAACAGTCATCACATCTTTACTTCGCGCTTGCGACTCTCTCGACTAACTCGACTGACTACTGATGACTGACTGACTAGTGACTAAGTGTCAGCTTTGCATCAACGCTGCGTGCGTCGCTGCAGAGCTGTATCCGCCCACAGAACTATGATTGGCTGAAAGCCCGCCAAGAAATGAAAAAAAATTTTACCCTCAAAAATTTTTTTACCCTAAAAGAAAATAAAAATTTAAAAATTAAAATTCAAAATTTATAGTTCAAAATTGAAAATTGAAGTCCCAATTTAATTTCATAAGGTTAATTTAATTTAATTACAATACCCAACTTCATAATGCTAGTCAGTTATCACGGCAGTCAAAAGATGAAACGATAGCACACACAGTAATAAACATGATCGATATAACAATAGTATGGTATGGCATGGTCACTGTATTGTCACTCGGCAGATGGCGCCACATCATTGTAACATAGTCAGTTGGTAATAAACACAGGACATTAAATACATTCACTATAGGCATGACTTGTGACTAGTAATACAAAGTTACAAACAAGAAATTTGAGCTAATGCTTACAAGATGCGCGAAAGCCTATAGCAGTTCCGGTTCAGTAGTTTAGCTGAAAACTGGGTGTTCATGCTAAGTTAATATACAAATACCAAATTCTCTACGATAGTTCTGTGGCGCCACCTTGTGAATGATATAGACCTGTGTCGCAGGCCGAAATCGCCAAAAAATTCATAAAACCTGCTATTTTGGCGTTCAAGGTCATTCAAGGTCACTGAATTTGGCGCCAATCGAGAGCCAGTGTATGACTTCCTATTAGTGATTAATTGTAACCTAGGCCCTATCTCGCACAGTTACTTAGATACAGCGACTTATTGGCCAAAAATCGCAAATTTTTGCCATACTCCCCTCTGATTTAGCACCATCGTTTGGGGTGACCCCCTTTGAATTTATGGAAAAAGCTTTACGGTTCCTGAAACTAGAGTCTTCCAGGCACCCGACGGAGAAGATTTGGTGATCCTAGCTTGCACCATTTTTGACTGATCTACTCGTGTGACAGACGGACGGACGGACAAAATTGCGATGGCTAAGATGCTCTGAAAGCAGTAGCTGCTTTCGCGTGTAAAAACATGAATGGATAAGTCATTATGTGAAATCAAGATAGTCATTTGTTAATTTTAGACTGCCCGTATTCTCCACAATGTGAAGATATATGAGATAAGTGGTGGGTTTAAATATAGTTTATGAGGGTTAATCTTAGGGGGAATTTATGATATTATGGCTAAGTGAAAGTGACTATACAGCGACCATACCATACCATACTACCGTATACCGATCGTATTTCCATTATTGCGTTTGTCATCGTTTCATCTTCTTGACCGTCTTGGTGACTGATTAGCATTATGAAGTTGGGTATTGCAAGGTCAACTCAAGCAGCCTAGGTCATTAAGAAGGCATACTGCGATATTTCACCTGACGGACTACCGTTAAAACACGATCAAAGACAGCTAAAGAATTCAGCTCAAATAGGCCTACTCATAAAACGGCTGCCGCCGCGGCGACATCCGACACATCTGCTCAGGTAATTAAATTGGCGATTTGACTGCCAGAAGATGATATTTAGTTCGATGGATTGCAGACACTTGTATCTTAGTTGCCTACAGATTTTATTGTTTTTGATCTTGGGTACTTAGTTGGCAGGGCTGCCAAATATGACTGTGTTATAACACGTGTTTGACAGTGAGCTGCCAATATTTACAACGAAGGCGCACATTTTTCATATTGATCCCGACACAAAGAAGAAATGGTTGCCTTTGAGCACACAAGCTGTCACTGTGTCATATTACCATGACAGTGCTCGCCATTTGTACCGCATCATCAGCGTCGATGGGACAAAGGTGAGATCCACTCGCCATGGGTCTTGTATGAAGTGCTGTGTCAGTGGTTTTAAGCACTGATGCCTCCAGTTTTACAGTTTTGCTTGTACTTGTACTTGGAGATGATGAGCTCCGTGTCTTTCGTTTTATATATCTGACTAGTGACTGTCCAACCTGTTCTTGAATGCATTCACCGATGGAGCCTCGATCATACGTTGTGGCAAACTATTCCAGCTACTGATAACTCTGGAACTGAAGAATGTTCTGCGAGCAGTTGTTGAACATCATTCTGTGTTATAGATTTTCAGTTTAGTGACCTAGTAAATTAAAACGTAGTTTGCTTCCTGTCATTTTGTCGCTGAAAGGGCTGCAGTGTGATGACTTTCCATGCATCTAGCAGGTTTTCTTCATAAAAAGGTCATTATAATATCAAGATATTCTGATCTTTTTTGGCCCCTCGGCCATGTGCTGCATCAGATGAACAGTTTGGGTGGCTGGTTATACTGTTAGTATTGGCTGCATTATATTTTTAGTAAAATTTGTCATTTCAGTATTATTTTCAAAGCTTTTTGTATCATCTAAGAATTTAGGAAGAAATTTGTAAATTGGCAGTGAAGATAATGTATATGTTTAAACAAATACATGTGCTGCTTATTATGTTGTAGATACTGGTCAATAGTACGTTGACATCCAACATGATTTTCACGAAGACTTCACAGAAGTTTGGTCAATGGTCTGATGCAAAAGCCAACACAGTTTATGGTCTCGGTTTTTCGTCGGAAGATGAACTGAAGAAGGTAAGCTGCTAACTGACTGGTTGGGAAGTGATTTTTCTCACTTGATTCCGTCTGTGTTTCTGGTAATTAATCATCTGTAGTGCAGCACTATTGTTACTGCCTATGGATATTGTGTGGAATCAGCAGCAGTATTGTTTTCAGCCTTGAGGCTCTGTTAACACGATAACTCATAAATCGATGCGCTTAGCTTGATGAAATTTTGCACAAACATTTGCCTTGACAAACTCTAAAAGCCTGTTGAATGTTAAGGTCAAAGGTCAAGGTCACTTGAGTTTCTTGTGTTTTGTGTGTGCATGATTCTGCTTGAACCAGTTGGCCTGGATTCACCTAATGTTGTTTAAGTGTGGCTCACAGACAGTACTTAGCCTTGATCAAGGCTTGACAATCTGGTTGACTTTGTGACTTTACTGTCTAGCAGCTAGTGGTGCCTGCCACTGAAAGTCATAATTCTGGGTGACCAGTTGTCTGCAAAAGCCGGAATTTCACTGCTGATCATTGTGGAAATTTAAGGAATTGTCCATAAGTCAGGGAAATATTGGAAGAAATAGTCCCTGTTGGAAAATTGATTGTCTCCTAACTTTTGATTGTTTGGTGGTCCATTCTGTCATTTGCATTTGATGTGCAGTTATTAACTCTCCATACCATGCTACTGTTGTGACATGTATGTCTAGCGATCAGGTATTTTCTGTTGCTGGCCAGACCATTTGGAATTCACTGTCTGAAGCCCTTCGAGATCCAGAGTGTTTTGTTAACTTATACACACATTTACTTAAGACATTTTTATATTTGCAGTACTAGTACATCGGCACATTGGAGGTTTGTTATGAGCATGTGCTCTATTTTTTTCATTGGATGTAGATATCGAAATTGATGTTGTTGTTTTCAGTTCATGGAGAAATTTGATGAGGTGAAAGCTTTGTCATCTGCACAGAAGGCTGACTCATCCAGCAAAACAAGCGGCACGTCAACGCCGAGTCCAAGTCCACGACCAAACAATTCCTTGCCACTCCAGGTAGCTAACTGGTTTCAACTTTCTGTCGACGCTTGTGTTGAAACAGTTGCTAATGTGCTGTATAAATTCATCCAATTACAGCATTTATTTTCTGATTAACTGACTAGATAGATATCTTTTGGCATAGAAGTTGAAGTTGTTTGGCATGACTTCTGTTCACACTGTTTACTCTAGTGACATCTAGTGGTCTGGGTGACCACTTGTCTGGAAAACCTGGAAATGTCAGGGAATTTCACATATGTCATGGAAGTGTCAGGAATTTCTAGTAAAAATCAGAGAATTGTCAGGGGAAAATCTTGTCAGTGAAAAGTGTCCAATCTTTCCTAAAAATTGTGTTTTTAGTATCACTCACTTAGTACCTCTTTGCCAGTTATTTCTGTGGCACATTCTGCAGACGATTTGCGATAAAACTATCATTAAAAATCCCACCGAACAACTTTCTCCGATGGTAGTAATCGTTCTTCGTGAATCACTAAGGTAGCTTTTGAGCAACTGACTCACGCGCAGGGCCAGATTAACCGATATGCGAAGTATGCCATGGCATTGAGCCCTCGCAGCAGGGGGCCCCGCAGCGGCCAAAATTATTTTTTATACCGGTATTATTTTGGTGAAGTAACTTTGTTTGCATGTTGTCTTCCAAAAATCTTTAGCATCTTCATCTCCTAACGGTGTCCAGATTTAGCTTGTTTAGGCCTATACTTTATAGTTCTCTGGATCGCACTTTGGGTATATAATTATTGTTGAAATTGATAGTTAATAATAAAACGATGGCGGCGGCCATTTTATGCAGCGGGGAACATCATGGCATTCCAACATAGCCTTCAGAACAAAAATTTGTACCCCCATTTTTGGACGAAAGTTACGCCACTGCCGATAGGGCACTTCTTTACGCTGCACAATAATAATGGCTTCAACTCTAAAAATTTTGAACATATGAAAATTATCAACAAGTAATCTGAGCTATGCTGCTCATGTGACCCGTGACAGCATTAGTGTTGTACCTGTAAAATCAGTGTACAATGTGCAATAAATTAATAAGCCTAATGCGTTTTGAAGTGTGGGCTCCTACCCAAATTTGCCTTTCCCATATATAGGCCCACGGAGGACTCCTTGAACCCTATAGGTCAAAATTCAAACGGTTAAAATCTACGTTCTGTGCTAAAAAAATTTTGTGCGCATGTTGTCCTGGTTTATCCTTACTCCATGCAGTAATTTCGGCACAATCCACTGTTGAACTATGTATTGCAGCCTGAAACCGCGAAAAACATAAAGCCCAGCTGTCGCTAGGGAAGACACACTACAATTCCTGTTGCAGTACTGGCCTTTAAAGTCATCCAAGGTCAATGATCTTCATCTCATTTGAAAGGCAGTATGCGACTTTCTATTAGTGACTAATAGTTATCTTGGGGTATCTCTCCGTTTCTAAAACAAGGCCAGTTCTCCATTAAAAAATGCACATTTTTCTACCGCCCCCATTCAACCCCAAATTTGAAAGTTTTTCCCTTGAACTGCATTCCCCAAATTTTGTACACAAAGAGCCACAACAAAGGGTTGATTAATCGTGTAAAGTGTTCCCTAAAACCTAGGCCTACATGTTAACCAGAGAACATCCTTTATATACTGATGGATGGACGGATGACAAACGACAACAATGCCAAGGATGCCGTACAGCATAGCTGTAGTGCACCAAAAACCACAAAACCCGGTTATTGGATTTCAAGGTCATTTGAGGTCATTAATGTAAGCCTAGGTGCATGCAGAGAAAGCAGTGGATGTGACGATTAGTAGCAAGCATGTGTCTATCTGCAGCCATTTTTACACCAAATTAGTGAATGATAGCAAAAATTGCAATTTTTAAGCGATACCTAAATTTCACGCTTTCAAGAAGGCATCAAAAATCTAATATGCCACAGGCTGTTTCCCGCGAAGTACAAAGGTAGGCCTAAACCAGTTGTCAGTTTTGTCATACCGGAGAAAACAACAATACGTTTGGAAATTGTACACCTGTATCACTAGAAAACAAGTTGTGGAAAGTCAAACAGATGCTTTTAAGATGCCGTACGAAACCTAGCAGAACTGTACATGTGGAAGGACCCCCCATTGTTGCATGGCATCGGGCCCCCCTGAAGGTTAATCTGGCGCTGATAATGCACCGTAGTTATATAATATATACAGCAAAGTATCGTTGTCGAGTGTATCAAAAGCTAATAGGCCAATTATAAATAGTCTTATACTTCCATGTCTGTTGTTGTATTTGTGTCTATCTGACAGAATGATTCTCCCGACGGTGTACACAAAGCTGATACTTCTCAGCAGCAGCAGCTAGAGCAGTACCGATACGAGAATGATAAGCTGAAAATTGCTCTTGCTCAGAGGTCAGTCTGCATGCTATTACACCAACGTCCTATTAGGCCATGTTACAGGTCTTGCCCATCTGTCTGACTGTCCACCTGTCTGTCTCAGAAAGGCTCCAAATGCAAAAACAAAAAAACATAGAAAGGCCAAAATTGGCATGAGCGTTTAACAGTGCATGAGTAACTGGTGTGCTGATTTTCAGTTTAAAAAGTCAGTCATCACATTCTTAGGTTTAAGGTTAGAGTTGCCCAGCTTTAGGTGGATGGCCATACAATATTCTGCACTGCGTGAACTTTTTTTTACATCTAAAAACTAGTAGCTTATAGCCATGGATTAGATGAGAGATGTGCTTCCAGCCTGTTAATGATTTTGCTGAATGATTTGCAAGATACTGTACTTAACTTGGGAGCATTTCCTGGAGGCTGACAAAGAACAATTCTTTGGAGGGTCTGTCATATCATTATCATATCATTATCCTCATCACTGATTAGGCCACAAAGGCATCAGTATGATAATGTGCATATAAGGTAAACATTGCAATAATATAGTGATGCTTAAGAACGTTAAGAAGAATGTTAACATGTTAGGAGGGCATCATTCGGGGTTGGTTTTTTTCCATTCTTTTAGTTAACGTGATTGTTTCAGTTCAACGAACGCGAAGAAATGGGAGACCGAATTGCAGACGCTACGTAACAACAACGCACGGCTGACAGCTGCCTTGCAGGAGAGCGCGAACAACGTTGATGAATGGAACAGGCAGCTGCAGATGTACAAAGACAAAAACAGCCGGCTTCGCTCTCAGGTTCTTAGTGTTTCACTGCGTAGATAATGCTGTTGATCTCAGATACTGTAACTGCAGGCTTCACATAGGCCAGGTTGTTATTTGTGATATACCACTCCTATCTCAAGAAGGTGCTATTGTCTTCTGTGTTGTCATTAGCTATACTCTGCAACAGACAAGATTAGTTATCTGTTCTCTTATCGTAGATTTGGTCTACCAGCCTTCTGATGTCTGAAAAAGACTTGGTGTTATTGTGTTAAGGTGACAACGTAGATTTTTGTTTGTTTCCAGTGAGGCTGTTCAGGATAGGGACCCATGTAGATGGAGAATTTTGTGGGGGGGAGGAGGAATTGAGCTGCCAGTGCTTTGCTGGAAGAATGTTAGCTGAAATTGTGGTGTGTTTTGGTTGTGTATTTTAAAAAATATCTTTTTAGTGTTTCATCTACTGTTTACTTGTGCTACTATGTAACTGTTGTGGCTGAATGATTTGCTTCTGTCACAAAGCAGTGTAATTTGACACATTTCAAAGGGTGTTGAAGCTTTGTGGCTGGTAAGGTAATTGTGGGCTAAGCAGAAAGTGATGGCAGTCTGCCTTATAGTTTGTTAATAGGCCATCTGCAGGTGAACTCCCAGGTATCTGCTCCAGCCTCAGTGCTCATATCGAATGTGGATGTTAAAGGCCAAGTCACACCGGTTTACATAACTGTTGTAAAGCGCTAGTTGGCTTTATCAAATGCTAATTGTCATTATCCATTAATTTTCTGGTCGCTAATACATCTTAATACCTTAAAAATAAGGTATATAGTACTCACTTTTCCCTTTTCATGGTTTCAGCAATTTTCGGAAATGTGACGTCACGTGCAGGAGGGTTGCTGACTAGCTTTATTGCTTGGAGGTCAAATGCAGGTTAATTTGTAGCCAAATGGCCTAAAAGGCCATATTTTTCATCTATAGTTAGCACAATAGAAAAAAACCAGAATATACCAGCACGTCGTTAATTTTGCAAATTGCACATCTCGCAGTTGACTTGGCCCAGAACCGTCCACTTTGGAGATTGATGTCTACGTTCAGCGCTACGCACTCTTAGCGGTGCTTGCCAGAAATGATGATGATGACATCTCTAATAGTGAGCAGATAAACAATGACGTAATTTTTGATGTCACCTATGTGTCATTACTTGTTCTATAAATCGACATTATTCTGAATAAAACGGATGTATTTGCTATGTTTCAATGCCAATATCAGTGTGTCAACAAAGATTCCTGAACGTGACGTCATCAGTTATTGTGGCAAGTTTGGGTGAGTTGGCTGGCACAACATATTTAACTGAAAATTACTTCAAAGCGATGTTTTCATTTTATTGGATCAGATATTATTAACTAGTCTTATATTCTACACATATTTAGCCAATATCGTTTTTTGGTGCAACTTGGCCGTTAAACTTTGCTCAGTGATTCTGTCCATGATTTTTAACTATTTGCTCAGTGCAAGTGCCTCTGTGTTGTTGTGTAAATGCTAGTAATTGCTTTTGTTTGCAGGTTCAGACTGCGGAGAATTCTGCCTCGGTGGAGTCAGTGCAGCATCAGTTGTCCGAGACTGTCGATAAACTTCACCGAACAGAACAGCTGCTCACCGATGCACAGAAGGTGACTGTGCCGTCTGCAGTCTGTTAACTATAGTGCTTCGATATTGCTGGTGGTTGACAGAAAGGGCATGTGATTTGATAAAAATTTGCTGTTCTGAGAGGCAATTTACGCAGAATGTTTGTTTTTGCGGATGTATATATTTATTACTTTTCCGAATCCTGTTGGTTTTGTCTCATGCTTTCACTGCTCATTTTTCTGCATTATTAACATATACCGCTTTTTGTATTCATCTGTTGCACTCAGAGCTGGAAAAAAACTGCTAGGAAACATGCTGCAAAAATTAAATTGCATTTTTAGTTGGGTAACAGTAATTTAGTGTGCACACTGCACTGATATTTTAGTAGCACAGCAGTAGACTGTGTCCCCTGTCCAGCGTCCATATACTTGGTTGGCAGGTTAGAGGTCGCTTCTCACCAACGCAGGGCCTAGCACTGACCATTAGGTCAGCTGTTTGAAGTCAAGTGCTAAGCATGGAAAAGCGGCAACTTGCAAAACAGGCAGACATCAGAACCGGCACCTGCGGCTGCAGGTGCGAAGAAGTTGTGGAGGTTGTTGTTACGTTTGCTGCGAATGCCGGCGGTGAATGCGGTGTAATGATACGATGCATGCAGGAATGCAGTGAACAGAAGCGAACTGTTGAAGAGTTGAAAACGATGGAGACACAGCATAAGCAGCTGCTGGTGACAGTCGAGGTTTGTGTGGACGCTTGTTGATGAGCAATTTTTATCATGGTCCTATATTTGCATGGAGGCATTAGTAACTGAATGTTTGAATGGGTTTTGCTTCATTTTTATGGAGGTGTTGGGCAAATAGCCAGAGGAGAAATTTGATCAGATTTTGGTGGCAATCGGGATAATTTCGTGCATTCTGAATCAGCATCCTCGATTTTTTATCTTTGGAAGATAGCAGATTACAGCGCTTTTCTTGGTGGTATAAGATCTCTGATCTAATTTCTAGTGGAGTGAAGTGAAGGAGTGAAGGCTAGATCTAATTTCTAGCTGATGATGTGTTGGAATAGACGAAATGAGGATGTGCGTTCTGTTGTATTTTATCAGTGTCAGTCGATGTGTAAAAGGTAGCTCATCATTTGCTCTATAGTGTCTGTAGTAGAGAAACATCTAATGCAGTGGGACATGGAGTCTTTTGGCGGCAACCAAAAGATGCCATTTGTTATTAATCTTTACCTGGGTAAATTGCTATTAGTTGATGTGTAGCAGTGAACATAGTGTGAAAGTTAGCCCATTGTTTGTAGTCTGTACAGGTAGAAAATCGTCGACTACAGCAGGACAATGAAGTCTTGAGGCAGCAGTTAAAAGAAGCCATCGACCGAGCAGATCGACTTGCCAACGACCAGAGACTTCGCAGCATACAACAGCAGCTTACCGCTAAGATCAACGAACTCTATGTTGTCAACGATTCTCTGGCCGATCTCGTCCAGGGCACAGATTAACATTCTGTAAAACTTCTGATACAAGCCGCTAGATGGCATTAGAACAAGCGACCTAGATTCCCCGGCTTCTGTTAAAACATTGCTTACTTGCCCTGTATTTAATTTTTTAGTATACTACACAGCAAAGATATTTCTACAACCAAAAACGTCAGATTACTAAAAGCATTGGTCTGGTTGATAGCAATTTCTGGGAGTGAAGGCTGGACCCTTTGTAGCAAAGCAGAGAAATATATTGAAGCTTTTGAAATGTGGTGCTGTCGAAGGCTATTAAGAATTCCGTGGATGCAACAAAAAACAAATGAATGGATTCTGTGTAAATCAAAAGTTGGGAGAGAACTTTTGTACCATGTGAAATCATTGAAATTGGGATTTTATGGCCATACTACATGGAAATACGAAAGTCTGGAGAAGCAAATGGTTCAAGGATGTTTATCAGGTTACAGAAATTGTGATCGACATCGCCGACGTTGGACAGATGACATCACGGACTGGACTGGGATGAAGATCAATGAAGTGGCTGCAGCAGCGGAAGATCGTGATTGTTGGAGAGGGATATTAAGTGCCGCCAACCCTTCTTATGGAGGAAGGCACTGAATGACGATGATGATACAACATGCGTACTTCTTAGCTGCATTACAAAAACATTTTTGTTGAAACAGTATGTGCCAGGACCTACTCATGCACTGTCTACACCACTGATTTAGAAAACAATGTCATAAATTTGGTAAAGGCGGCTTTTATTAGAAGTTTTACGGTAATGCATAATCGAATTATTAAGTTGTATTTATTATGGTGAAGGAATATGATGTGTGGAGTGGCAGCATTTTGTCTATGGGCCAGTCATCAATCTGTTTTCAACTGTATAGTAGAGATGTGCTGAATTTTGGCCCCAAGACTCCAGTTAGTTCGACATGCTGTCATTTGTGCCAAATCCGACACAACCTTTGCCGGTTGTTCGAATTTGGCAAATATCAGCATAGTGAATGCTGACTGCATACATGCATGGTCTGTAGTTAAAGCTAGTGAAACTAGTCTTCTGTGATTTGAATCATAGTTCACTTAACTAATATAATGAAATTACATGATTGCAATGTGATGTGCATATTTATTTCTACTTTCTTGTTAGAATACGATTAAGTCATTGCTGTCTTATTTATGTTTTATTGGAAAAACCGAGAACCATTTTAAGTGTATAATACATCCCAGAACCGAATTTGGTTCCAGGCAGATATAAGGATGCTAATCAGGCCAAAAACCAACTTTTGTATAAATGTTGGCATCTTTCACTAATCCATGCTATTGCAGTATAAGTTTACGATGCTAACTTGTGTGATATTATTATCATGTGGTATTTGCTTACTTGTACTATTTAGATAAGACTCCTGATTACCATGAAAATTAAGGTTACTGTTAATAGTTATCATTTTGTTGTCGAGTCTTGAGCGATTCGTGGTTTGTAGTCTGTGTTTTGCGTATTTATTGTGTTTTTCGTTTATTATTGTGCTGCAAGTTTGCGTGAATATCCGTTGACTTTTGAGCAAGAAGAATGTATCTTCTTTGAGACAGTATGTCTTGCTGTGTTTTTTCTCCCTATAAATGTTTTTTTTTGTGTTTTTCTCTCTGGTTGTGCACTTTGTTCAGAAAAAAACACCCACTCACGTTTTCATTTATATCTCTGTGGAAAATGATTAGATTTCTACAAAATTTTCAGCGAATATTTAAGAGGAAACAAGTATTCCATCGACATAAAAGTAAAGTATTCTTTGCTACTGGTGACGTCATGCTGACGTCATATATCCATGTTTGTAAATTTCGGACTTGACGTTGAAGATGGACATAATGATGAAATGTTAAAACACAAATTGATTGTGTTGACTGAACCAAAACATATGCTAATCCGTCACGCAGTGTTCCATTGTGAACTGTTTCAGTGGTTTATCTTCTTGGCTGAGTGCGAGATCTTCAACTTTGTTAATGTTGACAGGCGTACACGCACTGCGTCACTGCGTAGATGACCACTTGTCCACTATCTGTCAAACGGCTTGATAATGCCAGTCGTGTGAGTTTTTTATTTTAAATTTTCATTTCGTCAGTATCCAATTGTCTGTCCATTGTCCAGAAACATCTTGCACAAACTTGCGGCTCCATAACCTTGCTGACTTGCAAACATCTTATCAAATCTGTTTTCAAGGTAAAACCTATAATTCACAAACATGGACGTAAGACGTCAGCTGGATGACAGAGAAGATTATTAGAACTGCTATTATCATTAAATACGCACAGTTATAATTGGCAGTTTTTACAATTTTAGGTTTAGGTTGTTTTTTTTGTTTCATAAAGGTTAAACTTTCTGTAAAGGTTAAACTTCTTGTTTCGTTATTATGTGTATGTACTATTTTGCCTGCAAAGGCCATCCCTGAAATGACCTATACTGTGTCGTAAAACCCAACTCACTCACTTACTGACGTCAGCATGACGTCACCAGTAGGAAAGAATACTTAACTTTTACACGGATGAAATACTAGTTTCTTCCTAAACATTCCCTGAGAATTTTGTCGAAATCTAAACATTTTCCACAGAGATATAAAAAACGTGAGTGGGTGTTTTTTTCTGAACACAGTGTATATACGTACAGGGTGGGCCAAAAAATTTCCCAACTTGTTTTTGTCAGAACTTCGTCAAATCACCACCAAAGTTGACAATTTTTGGCACACAGGTTGCCAAGATGATAGAATTTTGTAAGATGCACTCTTTTTCCACCTCACTTAATTTGTGTCAATGCACCACTGTGTGAAACACAAATGCTCCAATTTGTTACATTATGTGGTGATTATTTGTATCATATTGCTCACCTTGTTGCAAGTATCATCAGTTGAACAAAGAGCTCCATGCAATTTAATAATTTTGTGGCATGAAATATTATACGGTAAAAATAGCAGACAACAAAATAGATGACTGATGAGCTTAAAAACGTCTAATCGATGAGTGAATGCCGTTTGATCAGTCAATCGTTGATTCCGTTATCAGCCAGTGACGTTGCATCTAAACCATTGTGTCCGTGCATGCTGGACACACTTTGGGCATAAACTCTAATAATTTGCGAGCAAGTTGTTAAGCAAACTTATAATTCTGCTAAATAATTTACATTTCAGTATATTATGTGCTTGATCAAGTCGCTACAACATTTACTGGAGACAACAATTTAGCATTATGCAACAATTTGGAGCATCTATGTTTCAAACGGTAGTGTGTTGACATAAATTAGGTAAGGTGGAATATGAGTGCACCTTACATAATACTATTGTCTTGGCCATCGTTGTGCTGAAAATTATCAACGTTGGTAAAAAATTTGACAAAAGTTATGACAAAAACAATTTTGACTGTTTTTTATTGAGACGCGGTGTATGTATGTGCATTTGTGTACATTTGCTGCTATCAGTATCTGAGTGCACATCAGCAGTAGTTGCACTGCTATTATACAGTCCATTCACGCATGTTGAGAGTTGTTATCAAAAACTTGTCAGATAAGTGACTGAGTGACATTTATTCTTTTATTATGTGCGAGTGACAACTTGCATATTAATGGCGTCATTGGTTCACTCCACTGTCAGTTATCAGAAGGGATGTACCATGTTTCAACCCTGCTTCAGCAGGTCCATTTTTGGCAATCTTTTTGACATATTTGAAAATACAATCCAGCTGTAATACCCGCTTACATTACAGCTCTGGATTGTGACAGTTGGAATCTGGTAGACCCCTAGTTACTTTCGTTTTTATCATTTTATTTGCCATTATGCGGCTGCACTAGTTTTTGCTGATGTTTAATTTTAGATTGTTAATGTGTGTGTTATTGCATTTTGTTTTTTTCAGCAGCATATCTAGTTAGTCGTTTTTCAGATGTATCCTGTTTGTTTTTCTCATCATAATATTGTTGAACTGTAGAATCACTGGTGTACAGACTTCTTTTGGCCATTGAAGCCACCATTGGCCAGATCAGTTTGCTAACTATGCTGTTGTTGGCGGAAAAGTTGCAGCAAAACTTTTGTGGTACAAATGTGCAGCCCACGATACTGGATACAACTGCACTGTGGGTTACAAAGGTTGGGGGTGGAAAGCCGCAATTTTCCAATAGACATCTGGAAATTTTCTGATGATTTTTTGACAGGAGATTTGGTGCTCAGAATTTCAATTTTATCCCTGAATTTCTGCAAATCAATTTCAGCCCCAAATTTTGTGTTTTTCACGAAAATTTTGCAACAAGAAATCTGGAAGTCAGCAACAAGAACAACAAGAAAATTTTTTGAAAGGACGGACAACTGGGCCTTTCTGCCACATTGCCAATGTCTACATATGAATATACCAGTAGTAGTCTTTTGTGTAACTCAGCACGGAGCAGTACTTGCAGCTATGTCCAAGCACTGAACCAGTGAGCTGGTTTTTGCTACGGTTTAATTTTTGATCATATTTGTTTATTGCTCCACCTGTAGTTAGTCGGCGTATTATGGCAAATGATGGTTACTTTTGCCTCCACTCATAATGATGTCTGTGTTTTTGCCAACTATAAGTAATATTTTGGTAGTCATTTGGTGTTGCAAGTATCATCAGCTTGTTTCTTTGCTTATAATACTGTGTAAATAGTTTTGTCCACTGTGTTTGAGTAGTCTTGTGTGCTATTTATCTACATTGTAGTCTGTACTCTATACATATGCGGTTAATAACTCTAGTTTTTAGGGTGACCACTTTATCTGGAATACAGGGATATGTCAGGGATTTTAGTCAAAATCAGGGGAATGTCAGGGAAAAAATCTTGTCATGGAAAATTGCCTAAAAACTTTCCTAAAAATTTTGTCAGCAGGCTTTTGAGTATCAGTCCCTTAGTACCCTATGTCAAATATTGTATGTTGTTTTTGCTGAATGTTGCTTAGTTATGTTTTTACGCACGAAAGCAGCTACTGCTTTCAGCGCATCTTAGCTCTCGCAATTCTGTCTGTCGGTCACATGGGTGGATCAATCAAAAACAGTGCCAGCTGGGATTACAAAATCTTCACCTTTGGCTGCCTGGATACTTTAGTTTTAGGAACTGTAAAGATTTTCCATAAATTCAAAGGGTTTCACCCCGAACGAAGGTGCTAAATGAGAGGGGGCTGGACAAAATTTGCGATTTTTGGCCAATAAGTCGCTGTATGTCAGTAACGGTGCGAGATATGGCCTAGGTTACTATTAATCACTAATAGGAAGTCGTACACTGGCTCTCAATTGGTGCCAATTCAATGACCTTGGATGACCTTGAACGCCAAAATAGGGAGTTTTGTGGATTTTTTGGCAATTTCAGGCTGCGACACAAGTCTACTGTATATCATTCACAAGGTGGTGCAACGATACTATCGTTATTCGATCCAGATAGAGAATTTGGTATTTGTATATTAACTTAGCGTGAACACCCCAATTTTCAGCTAAACTACTGAACCAGAACTGCTATAGGCTTTCACGCGTCTCATGAGCATTAGCTCAAATTTCTTGTAGTTTCTGATGTCTACATTTATGTTGTATTTTAGTCAGTACTAAGGTTAGGTTACCTTAGTTGAGGACCAGTGAAAATGATCAGGAGTGCCGCAAATCATCACAGAATTTTAAAGTGTCTCGAGAGTGGTCACCCTGAGTTTTGGTCTTCCATAGAATATCAGTCAGTGCCTTTGTTCTGTTTTTATTACAGAATCGTCAGCTTTTTTGGTACCTATCTTGTCGTGTCACGACCAGGAGCATATTACTCTAGTGTAACAAAGCATAATGCATTCTGTTTGTGACAAGCTGTGCTTATTCGTGAATGATCGACGGTTGTTCTGCATGGGACGTGCGTGTGATAAACAGATGTGAGATACGTTTTAATCGTCACATAGTCATGCTTAACTGGCGTGAGGTTGTGGGCAGTTATAGTACTGCAGACAATGTGGTGAGAGATAGAAGGATGAAGTAGGTCATGAAAATAACATAACATAATAGTGTGTGTACTGTACTAGCCCCCTGTCCACCAATAGGCAGCATTATGAGATTGATGTCATCAATCTCATAATGCACAACAGGATAACAGGGAAGGTTATTGGAACTGCCATTAGTCTTACATATGCACAATTATAATGGCGAGTTTTTACAATGTTAGGTTTAGGTTGTTTCTGGTTTTTTTTGTTTCATATTAGGGTTTTCTGTAAAGGTTAAACTTACTGTTCCATTATTATGTGTATGTATGTGCATTTTGCCTTGAAAGGCCATCCCCGAAATGACCTATACTGTATTGGGTGGGACATCAAACTGTACACATTCACTCACTGTGTACTGTACTAGTAGACCCCTCAGCCACCGACTCGCGCCGCCGTCGCCAGCCGGTATTGTCTGACGCCGCCGCCAGCCGAAAAACAGACGGCGCACCACCAAGCCAGCCGAAATTATGGGGCGCCGCCGCCGCCGAAATTTTACAGCGCGCCACGGCTTGCATTGCCTAGTCGTCAAGTTAATCTGTGTACTTATCAAGCATCATTCTCAATCATGTATGATATCGTGTGCTATTTATTGCCATTTTGGTGCTAAATGTTAGTGCGTGTTGTGAAAATGGTTTGGTCTCGGAACTGTTTTATTTCAGGCATAATTATATTGTTAAATACAGTAGTTTCAGGATAAAGATTGTTAAAACAAAAACATTGTTCAGCGTTCTTAATCATCATCAGGATGGATAGTTGGTTATTGTTGCTAATTTATTACTGCTAGCAGTTCTGATATAATATAATCTTTCTGTTATTTCAACAGAAAAACAACAATTGCACAACCGCCTGAACTACATTTAAGTTTTAACCAGAAAACTGCTAAAAAGTAACCACTAACCAGGCACTGTGCTGCTCTATACTAAGTAAATTGAACAGCTGGGAACAGAATGAGAGTAATATGTTTATCTTATGGTCCACTTAATGCGCAATTAGGCCTAAATTCAATGCTTCAGTTAAGTTTTTCTCGACTGCACAAACCCTCAAGTTAACAGACGATGCAAAATTCAAAATTAGTGAAGTGCAAGGCTTAACCAAAAAATAAAACAACACTGCAGTGCTGTCTGGCAACTTTTCCAGCATTCATGGTTGCTTTCTAAATAAACATCTTAAGTTTATGCTATCTCGCTGCATTATGATACACCAGAACTGTCAATGAATGAGTCCATTTCGTTACCGGCCCGTCATTACGCACATAACACTGCCAGCAGTGAAGTACTCTCAGGGCCAAAACAATACAGTGGCAACAACAACAAGAAGAAAATACTCTTAGCATCCACTGGTACTCTACATGTAATGCAGATAGAACCAGCATATGTAGGTATAATATGTTGGACTTCTGGCAAACTGGCCAATTGGTTTAATTGCTGATCACTTTTCAGCAAGTGCGTTTTCCTGTGTTTTCTCACTGATATATGTAATTGAAATATTCATGCTAAATCTTGTTTTATGTGCTTCACGGCAGTGGGCATCAAAATAATACAGACTAGAAATAAGATGCAATTCACATGCACCCACATTCACACGGTGTCAGACATCAGCACAAAATAAAGCTCAGCAGCATCATTTTAAATTTATGCATATAATATACACTCTGCCTCAGAAAATGCTACCCTTTTCATATTTGTGATAACTTAGATGTCATCCAATTCTTGGCAGAAACACATCAAAAGTCACTGTGACACCACCAGTGAAGTGGTGGGTTAGAGAGGTTGGCGGCAGAAAGTTGGTTTTCCAACAGATAGCTGCAAACTGCTGACATGGGAGATATGGACGTTCATTATTTCAATGTTTCCACGTAAATTCCCCCCCAAATGGGGCACTTTCATCCCCAAATTTTGGATTTTTAAAAACCGACAGCCAAGAATTGTGTGCAGTGGCCTCTCTTGCCATCCCCCTGTCACTTGGCCAATGGACATGATGGTCAGCTATTGGACATTCAAAAATATGACATCAAACAAAATTAAGGCACAATTCCACATGCATGTCCACAGAAATATCAAACTGCAAGTAACTTGCCAGTCGTCATGTTCTGTGGACAGCATGCAATGCATGAATACATCATGTAATGACATATGTAATAGACTAACTCAGGTTCTGCAGCAAAATACGACTTTACTACCCTAAACGTATTAAGCACACAAGGTAGCATAACACCAGTACAAAAAAATGGCAGGGACAAAATTAACAACAACCCGGCATCTTGATGATAACGAACATAGCAAACTAATACTAGTTCTATTTACTACGACTTCTTTTGATAAAAGTTAACCATCCAATTTTTTGTGGCTACCCTAAATTAGCCCAGCCATGTCCTCAGAAATTCAAATAGAGGAACTGCTGGGGTAAGACTTTTTACAGCTAAGGGCTCTATATAACAAGAAAAAATAAGCCCCCTAAATAAACTCAACAATACCAAAATAACTGGTTTGGTTACCTCTTAAGACGCCCAGGTAGAAAACAGAAATTAACAAATACAGTCTATTTCAACAAAAAACACCACAGTTCCTGCCAGTGATGTTAACAAAAAAACACAAAGAATAACATCCCAGGACCTAATTTACAAAAGTCTCTCACTCAAATTTATAATGTAGGAAAAGTCAGTCGGAAACAAAAATCATAAGAAAAAAGCCAAAACGTACACAACTAAGTTGCTGACTCAGGAAGAACTTAGGGAGAGCAATGAAAAAATTTTATAAATAGTTGTGCAAATTAGACCCTGGACCATGCACAGTTGATATCACAGCAGTCTTTCCCAATCGTAGTCTTCCAGGTCAACATCATCAACGGCAATGGACGATGATGAATAATTTGATGCGGATGGTGTCATTAACGGAGCAATGCTGGAAGCAACCAGCTGCTACATACGCACAACTTGCTATTGTACTCATCTTTCATACAACAAAACTAGAAATTTGGGGCAGGGCGAAACGTGAGGCCACCCAGTGGGAGAGTCAAGCCATCGATTATAAATGTGGTAAAATGCTACTTCCTCTAAAGCCCCTCAGCAGAACATTTTGCTGAAAATCGCATGACTCTATAATGTAAAAAAGTAAAGATAACCCATATATGACATCGGCGTAGGGGCCAGAGCTGATCCTGGCCTTAAGACAGTCAGCCCGCATAAACCTGGTGGTAGGCTGCCATTACTTTCCACCGGGCGGGCGGTTACCTTTTCAGCTAGAGAGCGTCACCACTAGGACTAGACGAAAATCACGAATTCATGGAATTTACGGAAGCCGTGAATTTTGGTGCTTGCCGTGAATTTTAGCGTTTACCATGATTTGCCGTGAATTTTTGCACGGGCTGCAGTTTTGTGTCAAAGTCCGTAAAATTTGATTGTTAAACATTGAAAGTTAACCCTAATGTGAGTTAACCATGCGATATCTGTCAGTCCCATGTAATTCTGTGGACGCTGAAAGAAGTGTTAATCAGTACAATCTTGTCAATGCACCACAGCGTCAGAGCTTGTCTGATGACAGTTTTGCATTTCATGTTATGATGACACATAATGCTAGAAGCTAGGTATCTTGCTTCATATTTTTGTACTGAAGACTATGGACTCAATAGTTACTGTACTGTAGCACTGCTGTGTGTATAACTGCATATACATTTACTAAAACTGTTCCTGAAAGTTACTAAGAACGATTAATGTTAGTCATTTTGTGAGACGACGATACATGACTGATTGTTGACTAGGCAGAGAACAAAAAAGTTTGTCAATGAGACGTTTTATAACGCTATATATGACCGTGAATTGGCACCGTGAATTCGCCGTGAATTTTGCGACTTTTTTAAAAGTATGCCGTGATTTTTTCACCTTTGCACCGTGATTTTCGTACAGCCTTAGTCACCACCCTTTGACTGGTACTAAATTATACTGCATGGTTACAGAGGCACATGCATGTGAACAACTTGCCAAAAGTATTACCTGGCAGTGCACTGGGCAAGAGTTGAACCAGCAACCTTGCTGTCACCAGTCCGGCATGCTACCATAACACTTTAATGTACAGTTGCAAAATTATGGTGCCGTAAACTTTGTGCCATTTGTTTTCTGTAACACTGTTTACACTACTAATATCTACTAAAATAAACGATCGATAATGTATTTTGGGGAAAAACAAAAACTGGAGCAAAATAGGGCAAGGGATGATAGCAACCAAAACCAAGTCATTTTCAGATCACAGTCTGCATACCTTGTACACAGGTTGGTTGTGAAATGTATTTGGAATAGCTGTACAGAATCTTTGCATCGGTGGCTGCACATCTGAATAAGCTCCATGACATCTGACACTGCAAACTGCACACGTGTCACAAATATGTCATAATCCAGTCATCAAAAGTCAACACACACAAACAGAGACTTGGATTAATTCATCACGAGGTCGCTGGTTTAACTCTCACCCATTGCACTGCCAGGTAACAACCCTGGGCAAGTTGTTCACACGTACACATAATAAGCCTCTGTTCACCTAGCAGTATAATTTGGTACCGGTCAAAGGGTGATGATGCTCTGCGGCTAGGAAAGTAACCGTAGGTCTGGCATCGCACTGGCCATGTGTCACGGACTCAGTGGTCTATTCACCTACGGGCTCAATGGCCACGTCCGTGAGGTGCGCACCCCACCTAACCCCCTCAAGGTACAGCCTCTTTACCTTACCAGTTCTCTAGAATAGTTCAAGATTTGCCTGTACCCTGAGCACAAACATTCACAATTTGTAGCACAGTACTTCTTCTCTGTCGTCCAACCGACTGCAAGAGCAAATCACCAAATACTGAACTGAACTAGCATTGTGCAGTAAAAATTGCACAAAAATCTGTAGGTATTAATCTTGCCAAATAAAACCGAAGAATAATGTGATTAGATTTCGGTGGATTTCGAATAACCCAGGATTCCTTACCGTTACCACGGTCACTTTTAAACATTACTGACATAAGTAATTAGTAGAGTCCACAGTTTTCCGCAGGCTGCAGAATTTCGAGCCGAGCTGCGTAATTTGCTTTTCCTGACAATTTTAATATTGCCGTGGAATTTTACAGAAGTTAAAAAATGACCGATGGTTTGTACGATCGTCGGCTTTAGACTAACTACGTATATCACGGAGAAAAATCAAACTGAACTGCCTAAAACTGCATCCATACTAATAACTATGCACGACATTACTCGCAAGAGGATATGTGCATTATTGGAAAAGGAAGGAAGGAACTACCATCGTATACAGCACAATTGTAAATTAACACAACGTGACTAATTGACAAATTGTACTTTCAAAAAGAAAAAAGATTAACTTTGTATGTTGCTAGTATAACTAAGCGCCATGTCAGCATCCAAAAACTTCAGTTTTTTGAACAGAATAAAGCTTAGTTTACACACAAATGGAAGGCCGCAGTAAGCCGATGAATTAGGACAATTTTGCTGCGGTGAGCCATGGAATTTTGCAAACTGGCCTGTGGAATTTGGCAAAATTTATCACAGAAAACTGTGTGCTCCAGTAATTAGCTACATGAAACTGTATGAACACAGTGCAGAGCAGAACCTTATAAGCAGTGGCGTCGTGGGTTAAAGAACTAGTAGGACGGTAAGTTGCAAATTTCCAACAGCATTCAAAATGTCAATTTTGCTCCAATTTCTCCAAAAAATGGAGATTTTAACCTCATTCTTTCAATAAAATTTTCCAACAAGAAGAAAATTTTACGACAGACTAAAATTCAGTGGGAAAACCTCTTGCCATGCTTATAAGAATAACACAGAAATCCTAGAAACCAGAACTAGCCTGTATACGGTGGATATGATGCAGAATGCTGGCAAGGAAATGGAATGGTAAGAGGCGTGGAATAATCAACTGACGACAGTTGACAATGAACAGAAGAACTGCTAAATGACACTGGAATGATGTCTCTACTATGACTGTCAGACTGAGACACTGGCAGTGCATTGCTCGTTGATGTCACATACTTTATCAGCAGGTCACTCGCTGTCAACACAGACAATACATACCAGTGGCAGTTCAGTAGTTAGGATGCTGGATTTGTGATCGAGAGATTGCAAGTTCAACTGTGGCCAGTGACCACCGATCAAGTAACAACTCTAGGCAAATTTTTCACACCTACATGCCTGCTTGTTGCCAATTAACTGCCATTTATGAGATTGTGAAGTGCTTCTGCATGGTCAGGAACTCGTCCGACTCACTAAGAAGCAACTATAGCAAGTACTAGACCTTCAATAACTTTATTACGGCCGATACAATCTTTTCATAACCAACATCTCAGAAAACCCAGCATGCATCATGACAGAACAACAACACACATTTTTTCTGGAGTTAAAACAACCCACTTTTTGACGCAGAACTTTGATAGGCTGCGCATCCTTCTTTTCATCCAGAACCAATGCAACAACAGGTTACTCTATCACAACCCAGCTAACAATGAACATAAGTTAAGCATAAACTAACTGATGCAATCTTAGCTATAAAACGCAAATAACAAATACAATAGCTAAATGACAACGACAACGACAATGAGACAATGAGTTTATGTGCACACTTGCAGCTATAAAGATAACCGAATAGCTAAATGATGGTGCATTGCAATCAGTGAACTAAATAAGAATAAAACATGCCATAAATGCAAAATAGCACAGTCCATGAGTACAAAAAAGGTTTCTCCACTCTGTACAGCTGACATACTGTTCCATTTGAACTAAAGTAAAGAGTCCAGTACTTGATATAGTGCTGCTTACATGATTCGGACACGCGACCGGAAGTGCTTTACAATCTCGGAGGTGGCAGCTGATAGCTGTGAACTAATGATATAACGCAGTGCACTATGTGAATATATGCAGCCATCCATAGCCTATGCCAGTGAACAACTAGACGTGCAGTGCAACTAACAGACATACCACCACTCAAATCAGCATACTAAGCCTTCATCCCATAGCCAATAAAATACTGCTCATTTTCCATCCTGCTGTGGGTAGGAGGCTGAGTTGACTTAAGCACACAATAGGTAAGAAACTTACTGAAGGTTGTTTGTTAATGACAGACACAGGTAAAAATATTTCAAGCCAACAAAAGGAACAAAACATTATTAAACTATAGAAGACACTCACCAGACTGCAAGTGGCTGTCATGCCACTTAAAGCTGCTGTTGACGTGATTGTCAGAATTCTGCAGAAAGTCGAGAGAAGAGGCATCCAAGTCCAACAAATCATAATCATAATCATCATCATCATCACCATCTGTACATTAGAATGCAAACTGCATGATCACAGTGTTGCAAGGATAATCAACAGTAAGATTCAAACAGCCCATCACAGTTAGTCACATTAGCAAACTGGCAGCATGGATAATTGACTAAACAAAACAGACTACTGCACTGTAGCTCAGGTTTACGTAATATGCACAAATTCGTCAACATAGAATAATATTTGCTTAGATATCTGCTTGGAACTTTAATCCATATATAAGAACTTACCTGCTAAGATTATATTTAACCAGCCAATTTTTCTGCAGTTAGTTCAGATAAAGCAAGTGAGTAAATTTATTCAGAAAACATTATATTATTATACTGGACAGTCGGAAATTGTTGATGATGTTTGTAATAGTCACAAAATCTTTTTGCGTAGATGTTTGCTTGTTAGCAATAGTATTGTGAAGTTGTTGGCTGAT
>Ga0209671_1000370_pt1 | contig 28342 bp, 15 predicted proteins | sample WorMetHERISLAND2_2_FD_187401 | JGI IMG/M metagenome (GOLD analysis project Ga0209671, IMG submission 187401) | Marine gutless worms symbiont microbial communities from Max Planck institute for Marine Microbiology, Germany - Olavius geniculatus... | ecosystem: Host-associated > Annelida >...
GTGCCAGTACGTTTTATTCAAACATTTGTGGGCTGCAAAAAGGTCTTGGAAAATTTTTCATGGGTTTCTGGAAAATTTCTGGATGTTTTGTCAGTAAAATAGTGGGAACCCTATGCTACACATTGTCCACTATTACTAGAGTACTGTATCCTGATTTTGTTATCCCAGCAAGCACTGTGTTTTTACTCTAACCGTTGCAGTGGTGTTGCCATGACGACAGCCTCCATAAACTACCGTTTACTACCAATAGCACATCTCAGTGGCCCTGTGTTTTTTTCCCATCTTTGTGACTTTGTTGTGTGTAAGGTACATTGCATGTCGTTCTATCCTGTGTTTTATACGTCTTGTTCTGTGGGTAAACCTGTGCCAGTGGTCGTTGTTTGTTGATGATGTGTGGTCGTATTTATATTTAGCTATAGAATGCTTTCTGTGTGTGTTTGTCTCGTGCTTGGTTTTTAATCACTTACTCTCTGGGTGTGCCAATTAAATGACCCAACTTGTTTTTGTCGGAACTTCATCAAATTTCCGCAAAATGTGATAACTTTTGGCACACATATAGCCAAGACGATAAAATTTTGTGAGGTTTACTCATTGTCCATTTCACCAAATTTATGTCAATGCACTACCGTGTTAAACGCATATGCTCCAGATTGTTACATTATGCGGCAATTATCGGTATCAGATTGCTCACCTTTTCATTATCAGTTCGACAGAGGGCGCCACATCATTGAATAGTTTTGTGATATTAAATATGAGTATTTTACGCTGAAAATATCAGTCAATAAAATAGCTGACTTATGAGCTCAAAACTCATCTAATCCATGAATGAGTTCTGCTATCAGCCGCGGTGTCATGTCTAAGCCATTGCGTACACTTTGGGCATAAATTCTGATAATTTGGAAGCAAGTTGTTACACAAACTTATAATTCTTCTAAATAAATCGCATTTTAGTTTATCGTGTGATTAATTAAGTCGTTTTACGGTGACAACAACTAAGCATTATGCAACAATTTGAAACATCTGCTTTAACATGGTAGTATATTGACGTAAATTAGGTGAGGTGGACAATGAGTGCATTTTTTCTTTTAAAAGTGCAATCTCTCAAGTCAAATTGTGTTTATTGTGATTGCTATTAGTAGAGCTTGCAGTTTTAGGCAGTTCAGTTAGATTTTTTTCGTGATATAATCAGTCTCTTTAGTTACATTGTGAAGCCGACGATTGTGCTAAGAAGAGGCATTAGATTTAGACTGAGAATCACTAGCAAATCAACTGTTTTTTGTCTGTCCGGAGAATGATGATCAAACAGTATAAATGATAATAAGCGGTCATTGAATTTATGGATATTTTTGTGGCGGGTTTTTCTCCATCTTTCTGTTTTTCTTTCGCAGGATTGTTAATGCATTATCCTTATACATCTGGTGCAGTCACTTAGAGTGAGTTTTTATGCTTAACTAGATTTTAGCAGTGACAATGCGATGAATGCAAGTTTCAGCATTGCATTGTATAGGTACTAGTTAGTGGTATTGGCTGTTATCCCGGCAAGTTTTAGTCTGTGGTTTAGCTAACCCTAAACATTTTATTTTCAATAGTGGCACTGTTGCTGTCACCATTGTTGACTGTTTGTCATAAATGTATCAGTTAACGAGGACAGAATAATGCTACCATAGTGTTGAGCGCAGTTATGGTATATGGCTGACATTGGCTGTCCATACAGTTGCTACGCCCAGCATCGGTTTGGTTTAATATCGTAGCTAATTAGCAGCATTTCTCTACATCTAGCAGTGTTGTGTTAACACAGTGGTAGCGTGTTGTTTGGTGCCTGTTCAGTGCAAACTTTTTTCCATTTTTTTTCTCATTCGCCCGTCGCTGTGAGTTCATAATGTTTAGTGCGTCATCCAGTGTGGCTGTGTGCATGATGTGACAGTGCATACCGACCGTCAGAAATTAAACCGAGTCAGTTCGGTTCAGTTACGTCGCACTGTATGCATCTTCACAGTCTGTGGATGGTTTGTTTACTGCTGTTTTTTTCGTTTGTCGTAGGCAGACATTTGTTCGTGGTAAATCGATCTGTCTATCATACTATCTATGCATGCTTGTGGTGCAGAGTTGTTGTAATCGTCGTTGGTCTGTTCAGTTTCATGCGGTATATTGTGCATGTGTGTGCCAATTTGCATTCGTGGCTGAAGTTTTGACTTAGTGGCGAGTGCGCTCGATTATTGCAAATTCTTGCGTGCGCCTGCGGTCGTTCGCAGGGTTCCCATGCCTCCTGGAAAGTCCTGGACTTTTTCGTGAAAAATCTGGGACCTGGAAAGTCTGGGAAAAATATCCTTGAAAATCATGCTTTTTTCACGGGCTCAAATAGAAATCTTTTTTGTTCAGCTCGCTTCGCTCGCAGGTTAGTTGTAGTCTCCTGCTTTTAAGTTTGTGGTGTCAGTGCGTTACATTTAAACATTCGTAGGCTGCGAAAATGTCCTGGAGATTTCTTCATGGGGGTCACGGGTCCTGGAAAAGTTCTGGATTTTTTTGGTGAGTAAAAGAGAGGGAACCCTGCGTTCGGAAAATACTGCTTGTTGGGGTGCACCAGATCGAGAAAGTTTCGATCCGGCCAGATCTGGATCAGAAACGGATCCACGGGCTTTGAATTCGACTGGATTTGGATCTAAGCTGGATCTGCAAAAATCACCACCAGTTATCCGGCCATATTTACATCCGCATCTCGATTCGGTGGATTCGGTGCATCCTTACTGTTTGTAGTTTTCCGAGAGTCTTTTGTTCAGTTTCGTTTCCTTTTCGGTTTGACTCTTAGCGACTTTGCAAAATGGTAATGCTGTTGCTGTTGCTACTAATACTCTGTTTAACCTTTTAGTTTTTCAGTTTTTTTTCTGTTCAGCTGGTTACCTTCTCTCTAATTACTGCATTAAGGTTGAGCTACTAACATGTGAATTATTGAATGTTGTTAAAACTTAGCTGCCGTGATTCGACTGCTATTTTATAGTAAGGTAAAGGTGCCATACCCCAACTGGGGCGTAGGCGGGGTGCTCATCTCCCACTCGCGGCCGTTGATCCCGTAGGTGGATAAACCACTTGAGTCCGTGACGCATGGCCAGTGTGACGCCAGACCTACTGTTACCTTCCCAGCCTTGGGGCATCACCGCCCTTTGACCGGTACCAAATTATACTGCTTGGTGACAGAGGCACATGTGTGTGAACAACTTGCCTAAGGTCGTTACCTGGCAGTGTCCCGGTGCGGAGTCGAACCTGCGCCTCTGAGTGACCTCAGGATTACAAGTCCGGCACGTTACCGTTAGACTATCGAGCCACAAGCTATTCTATGCAGCAATCTTTTCTGTGTTATAATCTGCTCCGTATTAAACTAATACATTCTTCAAGCTTTCAATGTTGAAGGTGGTTATAGCTAAAGCTACTAACTAGCTACGTTTTTCATATTAACTGTAGGTTAGACTAGGTGTCCTTTATATAAGGCAGTTATAACTGATAGTTGATATTGTAATGCGAATTTACTGTTACAGATTATTTTGCACCACTTTGCTGTTAATTCTCAATATTATGTGTTGTTCAACTAACATATTCAGTAGTTAATTAATGTTAAATATTGTACGTAATGTTTAGTCTAAGACATCAGTTCATATACATGTAACCGTTGGTAATTGTGTTGACGTCTTAATATATAGTTGTGATTGTGGTATTTTTGTAGTACGTGATAATATTGAGTATGCACAGTTACACTATTGAGTGTACACTACTGGCTGTTGTTTTTTTTCCTTCATGTGTACGGGGTTTACATCTGTTGTTGTAAGTTGTCAAAGTGGATAGTTCTGAGTATCTTTTCTCTTGGCTGTTGTGAGTTTGGTTGTCGGTATCTGTATACGTTTACAAAAAACGTGTTTAATATTGCGTAGATAGCATAACAGATTCCACTCTGAAATATGTTGAACATTACATCTGTAGGTGTAATAAGCGATAGGGGTAAAACCTTGAAAAGCAAGATTTTGCGGGATACGTTTTAGAACATTTTGTAAATGCTGAAGAAAGACATGTGACTTTTTATTTCTTGTTGCATTGATCAAATCAGTTCAGCAACTTTTCTGCCTAAATACAACATTTGTCGTCATTTCATCAGTAGCAGTTTGATTTTTCAGCCGAAAACTGTACTAAAACTGGACATTCATTTAGTCAAATGGTTCTGTAGATAATGTAATTTGCATTTAATGATCTGCATTGATCAGAACAATGTGCTGAAATTTGCTGTTTTTATTCGACTGTAAACCGTGTCTGCTTATATTCTATAGTTTAACATGTAATTCTAATAATGACGTATTTGCTCTTATCAAGATAGCATTTTAGTCCTATGAATTTTTATGTTGTGTTAATGAATTTGTTCTTACTTAGCTGGGCATTGTGAATTTTTCAGTGGTGAGGCTATGGCAATTAATGTTGTGTGAACATTGATCCAGTTAGTATTCTTACACATTTTGCCAAACCGTCGTTAGCAATAGCTTTTAATAGCATTACGGCTTTCCGCATTTACCACTGCTACTGTGTTGTATTTTTGCGATGGAATTTTTGCGGGATTTCCGTCGGGAATTTTGCACATTTTCCCACCTGTTGTGTTTCATCGGCTTAGAGTGATTTATCATCGTTCATTCTGCTGGCTGGTCGTTTCTCATTATCTATGTTGTTTAGACATCTGCCGAATATCTATGGTGATTTGTCTTAGTTTAGCTGCACCTAATCTGCTTCTAGTACATATATAGTAAAATTGTGCAAAAGGTACAGAAAAAAAAGATATATAAAGTAGAAAGTAGAAAAATGATAACAGTTGTTGCGAGTGGAGTGCATCATGTTTGATTGTTATATCTTTTTTGAAGTTTTCTTCCTTGTTTAGTTAATTGATTGATATGTTTACTACCAGGCTACAGTGACCTTTTGCTTTTGCAAAATTGTGCTTTGTTTAAGATTCATCGAGTGTACTTTTGCAATTGCTCTGCTATGATGACGTGAACATCGTCCTTGGCATTGTGACTATTGACATTATCATTGTTAAAGCCCAGATTCCATTACGCCGACTTTGCGACAAAGTCCAATGACTTTCCTGGTTTGCATCCGTGACCTATAGCGCTATGGCGCTTTCTACATGAGACGGACTCATGGACAGAAGCGCTTTAAAGTCTCATAAGTGACAGCTGATTGGCATGAGCTAATGATACCCCAGCACACTATGCGGCCATCCATTGCCTACGTCAGCAAATAATTGGACCTGTGGTTTGCAGCTAGCAGACATACCACCACCCCAATCAGCCACACTAGATTTTCGCCCCATAGCCCGTAAGCTATTACTCATTTCCCATTCCACGGAGGGTAGGAGGCTGAGTTGATAGCCTGAACACATAGCAAGTTAGCAACTTGCTTAAGGTTGCTTGCAGATGACTGCCAGTGAGAACTGAACCATAACCTGAAAGTTACGAATCAACACTAACCACTAAACTATCCTGTGGACTTTACTGTGTCTTGTCGTGGACTAAATTCCACTAGGGTGACACAAACGGACTTGTCGCGGACTTTGTCGCAACCATCTCGACGTGGCGCGATGGTTCGAAAACTCGAAGCTCTCCCGCAACATCCCCATGTCATGGTTCGTGTCATGGTCTGTGTCCGAGACTTTTGCTGGTGAAAGTCGGCACGGTAGAATTTGGGCTTCAGTGTTGTTTTCATCATCGTTTTCATGTGGTGGTAATTACTGCTGGTGTATGTTGTCGAATGTCCAATTTGCTATTCTGATGTACTCTTGCATTAGCCGCTAGCCACACTGTCTGCGTGTCTGTCATTGTGTTAGCTCGGTTTCTTCACTACAACTGTCGGTGTCCTGTGTGTCCTATGCATGTGCTGAGCACTGGTGAGACATATCCGTCGTAGTTGTTGTTCTTTTGTTAACATTGGACGAGTGCATGAGCCATTGATTTAGACACTGGCTTGGTCAAAAATGTGCTGGATCGAAAAGTCAGACAGCCAGAATGGGCAGAATTTGAGGATACTTTCGGATATCAGATACTGAGGATCGCCAAAAAATGCACGATAATTGAATAAATGGTCATTCGGTAACGTTTCCACATGATAGTAGTTGGTTCCGCAAGCCAATCGTGATCAGGTGTTTAATTTTTGTTATTTTTGAGGGGGCGAGGGATGTCAGTGAAAATCAAGTGGGTGCAAAGTCAGCAAAACGGACTGGGTTTGTTATTTTAGCGGGAAAGTAGACGATGCTGAAAAATTAGTCTTGTGCCTGTTGAAGTAATGAAATGCAGAATAATCGAGGCCAATGCACTCGTCCAGTTTGGTTTAAATCTGTTGTATGGTGGTTGATGCAAGATTGCAGCCATTAGTAGGTCCCACAGTTTTCCGTGGTAAATTTTTCCAAATTGTGCGGGCCAGTTCGCTAAATTCCGTGGGTCACCGCGGCAAAATTGTCCAAATTCTGCAGCTTACCGCTGCCTTCTGTTTGTGTGTAAACTAAGCTTTATTCTGTTTAAAATAAACTTTAGTTTTTGGATGCTGGCATGGCACTCGGTTATGTTAGCAACATGGAAAGGAAATTATCGATACTTTTCCTTTTCAAAAGTGCAATTTGTCAATTAGTCGCATTGTGCTAATTTACGATTGTGCCGTATACAGTGGTAATTATTAGTAGTGACCTAGTTTGGGGCAGTTCTGTTTTATTTTTCTCCATGATATAGTTAGTTTAAAGCCGACGATCGTACCAGTCATCGGTCATTTTTTAAGTTCAGTAAAATTCTGCGAAATTCCGCAGCAATATCAAAATTCCGCGGCTCAGCTCGAAATTTTGCGGCCTGCGGAAAACTGTGGGCCCTACCCATTAGTCTGATTGTAGTACCAGTCAGTTATTCAATCAGATGTTGTTGTAATGTTGCCGTTCATTGTGCCTTCAGTATGTCGTCGTATTGCGTGTATTATCAGTTTATTTCCTGAATTGTTTCTGCTGTACTCGCTTTTTGCCACCCCCCCCCCACTGCCTGCCTGTCGTGAGACTTAATAATAATTATTATTATAATACACATATTTAATGGTTTGTCCAGTTTTTCTTTGCATACTGAATGTTTTCTTTGTCTCAGATAACTAGGTTTCATGTAAGCTAGCCAGGTTGTTATCTGGGATAACCTCATTATCGGAAAATTTCGCTTGTCTGAAAATGTGCTATAAAGTGCCGTACAAGTTGTGAGCTGCGCTGCATTGCTTGCTTACTTACATACTGCAACATTGCGATCTTGAGCTTTTTTCGTTACCGTCTTTATCACTGCTTGGCTGTGGTAAAGGTTATCGCAGTTATTCCAATCCGTGAGTATAATGCAGGGCAGAATTGAGCGGATTTTTAGTCGGAATGGATGTCTGCCACATTCATACTAATTTGAGGAGAATATACCATGTGTGATGACTGAACTGTTTATGACCTAGGAAATATGCGTCCCATACAGCGCTGTAGACAGAGGGGGTTTGGGGGTTAATTTCTACTCCACAAAAGATGATAAAGTTTTTTAGTATAAATATTACATGTGCAAGATTATGTTTGTCTTTTTGTTTCTTCCATTGGTGTCTATCATTATGTATGTTTTGAAATGTGTTTTTCTAACCTCAAAATGGACAAAAAAAATTTTGGCAGCTGGGATATCCCTTAGAGAAGTTTTAGCATCTCTATCCCCCTAACTTTGGTCAAGAAGGGAGGGAATGTAAAGTATGGGGTGAAAGTTTTGACCCCTATTGCGAATTTCTTTGTACACTATTGCCACCATAATCTTTGAAAGATTTAAACCTCTTAGATTACTTAGGCATTTCCTGTTTGTTCATTAATGTTCAATATTTTGCCGGTTTAACACACTTGGACTGAATGTGAGTATATTCCAAACCATTGTTTTATTAGATGTTTATCACAGCAGGTTTGTTGTTGCAGTAACCCTAGTCTAACGTTAGATCTTAATTTATCTTATCTAGTGATAGTGTAATCTGGTGTGACTTTTGCAGTGATCATGTGCTACTTTCGGGCTACTGGCCCTTGCATAGTGTGCATTGTTGTCCTTTTCATTGGTTACCATGGAATTTTGTCCGATTTCTTAGCTGTGTTAGCCTAAACACGTGTTCGTGTGTCCAGCCTGGATGTGATTTTATCGGAGAAAAATTTACGTGCAGAAATACCGGACTGATATGATCATGTTGTCATTATGATTTAGCTTCGGATTTTATGCTGATTATTTTAATTAACTAATTAATTTAACCGTCTTTATCAAACGATCCTTGCGTGTTGGTGTTGTTTTTAGCGTTTTATAACTATCATCTATGTACAGGGTGACCTCTTTAATAATTTCTATTACCTGGGAAAGACAACGAGTCAGAAAAAAAAACACAAAAATGTAGAGGGAAATTTCCAAAAATCGTGAGACGTGGCGGAGAATTTTGCCATACTAAGAGGTCACCCTGTATATTAGTTGTTAAGTCTGTTTGTGTTTTGCGAGTCACATCTATATGTATGCGTTATATCATAGAATTTATGCATATGCATTGCGGCACGATAATTAACGTTATTATTATTAATGTGTATCGTCGTTTTGTTACGCTTCAGTTGTTACTAGCAATTTTAATGAATATTCTTTGTATTGATCATATTAGCCTTGTTTTACACACGTATGCCGTATTGTCGTCCGCTTATCGTGGAACATTGTGATGATTAGTTTTATTAGTAACATTATTAGCACTTTAATTCACGTTTACCTGGGTTGTTTTTATTCTCAGTGGATGGTTCGGTTGATTGTTGACGTTTTCTGGGTTATGCTTTCTGAAAACCAGAGCTGATCAGGTTATCCATGGTGTTCAGAAAAAATTAATGATTATTGTGAAACGATAAAATTTTGTATAATTAATTTCCTGTTTTGTGGTGTAGATGCTCAAAAGTATAAAACAATTTGCGGGAAGATTTTGGACAACTTGTAGCCAAGAGAATTCTGTTTTAATCAACCATATTCTTGAATGCTTTTTGCTTGCAACTGTTTCATGAGATCTTTTATTTAACAGATTTTTTGATCATCGTGTACAATGATGAAATGATGACCCACTTATTGTATTTATTGATAGTCCACTAATGTAGAGGTATAGTATTACATTATATACCGTAATATAATTGCTTATCATCAGATATACTTTTGCACCTTGGATGTGTGTAGGCCTATCTAAGAATCGTAATTAACGATTATTGGGTGTTGGCTCAAAATGTATACTGATTATCATATATTTGCATAATTTAGATTTTCTTGAAACATATAGCAAGTCCGAAATTTTGTTCGCTTGTCTGGTTTTTTGGTATATCGGAGGGTTTATGCGCTTTTCTGGGTCGAATTGCATTTGCTTGATGTTTTGGGGTAAATATTCGAGACTCATTTTGCTTATGTTCCCAGTTCCCACTCTTGACGTGCCACATATTTTGACCAGTTTGACCCTATATCTCCAAAGTCAGCTCTGGCTGTATTAGTAAAAGTTGTGGGCGTAGCTTATACATTTGAGAGGTTGTGATTGGTTGGCCTGTCTGGTGTTTGCCTAGTACTAGCAGACAAGTAGTTAGTGGTCGCGTTCTAAAATTCGATCTTCATCTTACCGATCTATGTCAGAGCACACGGATGACCGAGAGGTTGTGGTTACGTGTAAAGAGAAAGATTTTGCAAAACATGTGTGCAAATCTTGCACGACGTTTTTAGCATATGGAATACCGTTGAACATATGAGATATAAAACGTGTAAAATTAGAAAATTATGTCAGTCCAATATCGACTATTATGCGACGGTCCACCTGGCCTTTGCAATTTTCTGAGCTGATAATTGGCACATTAGTTTGGTTATGGTTAAACCCCCATTTTTGGGAAATTTAAGGGCAAAATTTATATTTTGAGCACCCATAATTTCCCCTCCTCCTGGAAAATTGCAGTGTCGGTTGGAAAATTCCAACTGCCTGCTTTGCTGTTTCTTTGCCTTTTCTTTTTTGAGTCAAAATCCGGTGTAGGACAAACAGACATACGGACAGACAGTCGCATTGTAAGGCCCATTAGGACCACCGCACAATAAACCATTTAGGAAATGTAACCACATCGTGTGATCCGGATGCCGTCAGCGTTTAGCATTTTTTTCAATGCAGCATTTTTTTCAAACAGTGTTGTCATTGCAATGCAATCGAGCGATTCTGCCTATTGGTACACATTTCTCTATGGCGTGGTCTGTCTGTCTGTCTGTTTGTCGTCTGTCACATTCATACACCCTGCTTAAATCGTTTAACGGATTTTGATGCCTTTGGCTGGTATTTTTGTGGTATCCAATGACAGTGTTAGACGGAAATCCCAGGGGAAGAGGAAATTTGGGTGTAGATCCCCAACCAAAACGTGAAGTTGCTTTTTAACTTAACGAAAAAAATGATTTATTATACACCAGGTGGCAGCATCGATCAGCAATTCCACCTTTACCAAATTACTTTCGTTTTCGTTTTACTTGTAACCAAAGCCTTTAACGACGTGGCCCGGATTGATCGGAGCAGAACGATCGGATGAAACAGAAGTGTCGGATCTAATTTTAGAACGCGTCCAGTATCGTGTAATCGTGTGAGTTAACCTTTATTAGCTATCTAGCCAGACAGCCTCGCGGCTTTTCAGTCATTGGTCGATATGGCGGACGGGTGTTGTTTGTAAAAGTTCCTCCTATTGCGTTGGATGTTGTCCGTCAGTCAGTCTTGCACCGCGGAATGTCCGTCTGGTGTGTGCTCTCTTCGATCATTTTCAACGCTTTCTCTGGCGACGTTTCATTACAGATATATTGCTTCGATTGGTTATTGAAATAAAACCCGTTATCAAGCTCCGGTGTCTGGTTTTTTGGAGTCGATTAAATAAAGCCATAGGCTACACGCGCCAACATTTATCTTCTACTTTCATCGTTATTCTAGTTTTGTTTTCGTTTCTGTCCATACGAATGTCACTTACTGCTGTACTGTGTAGGGGTTATACACATGCAGATTTGGGTTTTCGTGGGTTTAGATATCATAACACAGTAGCAAATGACAAGTTGATAGTATCATATGAATAACATATTTGCCATTGAAGGTGTTAGGCATTTTTTGCGCGCGAAAGCAGCTACTGCTGGATCAGTCAATAAGGTGCAAGCTAGGATCACCAAATCTTCACCGTCAGCTCCCTGGAAGACTCTAGTTTCAGGAACCGTAAAGCTCTTCCATAAATTCGAAGGGGGTCACCCCGAACGAGGGCGCTAAATGAAAGGGGGTGGGACTTTTAACCAATAAGTCGCTGTATCTCAGAAACGGTGCGAGATAGGGCCTAGGTTACTATGAATCACTAATAGGAAGTCGTACACTGGCTCTCAATTTCCACCGAATTCAATGACCTTGGATGACCTTGAATGCCAAAATAGGGGGTTTTATGGATTTTTGGCGATTTCGGGCTGCGACACAAGTCTATATCATTCAAAGTTGGCGCCACGTTCGGAACTATCGTTATGCGATCCAGATAGAGAATTTGGTATTTGTATATTAACTTAGCGTGAACACCTCAATTTTCAGCTAAACTACTGAACAGTAACTGCTATAGGCTTTCGCGCATCTCGTGAGCATTAGCTCAAATTTCTTGTAACATATGTAGCAATTTATTCTAACGATTTAACAAGAACAAAAACATGACATTAAAAAGCACAAAAAACATTTTAAAAATTTTTTTTAAAAACAACAAAAACTAAACAAAAACATTAAAATATATTTTTAAAACACTAAAAACATGTTTTTTATACTTTTATAAAAACATTTTAAAAATGTTTTCTACATCTATGAATTAAAAAGCATCAACGCGCAACAATAGCAACAACTGATCGTGATACTGTGACAGTTAGTTACGCAAATTTATGCAAAATAGCTGGGTCACCGTATAATGCATAACGCAGTAGATGGGGTTTTAATTGTTTGACCGTTAAATCGCATTAACTGTGACATTCGTTCACATAATAGCGTGTCGTAGTCGTGTGTAATCACTGTGGAATTATATAGCAGATATCTGCGGACAGTTGTTACTCCCAAAAAACATTGCATTTATGAATGAACGACAGATAGGCCCATTTCGCTGAGTGAATGAGTGAGTCAGTAGGGTTTAACGTCCCACCGCGGCCCGACACAGTAGCCCCCCTCTATGGGTCATTTTGGGGACGGCCTATACAGGCAATGCACACATGTAAACACAATGAAACACTAAATTTGACCTTTACAGAAAGAATCAGATAACACGAAACACCAAATATCAATCCTAACCTAGAATTGTAAGAACTGACCATTATGACTATGCATAATATAAAAGTAACGGTAGCTAGATCTTTCCTGTTGTCTTCCAGACAGTTATTAATTTAGCTGAAATGCGACCAACGGCGGTTGAAATACAACGGCCGCAGTCCAAGTTGACAAGAAGCGACAAGAGATTGCAAACCTCCGCCGAGAATGGCGCTGCATGGCACCTGGCGAATACAACGATGTTTCAGTTTAAATTCCGTCTTAATCTAAATTCGCCTACAGAGTCAGACTGCACGTGAAGAATCTTGGATTATTATCCAAAATTCTCAAAATAATCCGGATCGTCACCATAATCGAATCACTAATTTTGGGAAAAAATAATCCGAACCGATTCGTAGGTTTTTAATTTTTACGCATGAAAGCACGTACGCCTATTGCTTATCGAGTCTTAGTTATCGTAGAGGCGTCCGTCCGTCTATCTGTATGTCTGTCGCTCGTCACGCGAGCATTGCTCAAATTACTTGTTTTAGTTATTTTGAATACAGCGGGACTGACCAATCTTCTTTTTAGCATTGTAATTTTCAAACAAAAAGTTGCATGCGTCAGTGAAGAAAAAATACGATGCACAAATGTCATTCAAAATTTCAAATCATGCACGCGCCAAATGTGCATGAACTTATTTGACAAAGAAATTACGAAGCTGATTACATTTAAATTGATGGTCACGTCACGTCTCCCGTTCTCATAAATAATCCTGTAGCCCACCCGTTACGTTTACGTGCAAACAACGAAGACATGTGCATCATGTGAAGTCAGTGATAAAATATGAATGCAATAAATGTGTACGATCATTTGGCAACGAGTGATCAATGTTGATTGGATTATTATATAGGTTATCAAGCGTGTTTGATGATGTGTTTGCGTGGCGTGCACGCTGTCAGCAGCTGGTGAAATTATCGACCTTTATAATCTGAAGATTTTTAGCCAACCGTACTTAAGTAACGGTCAAGCTATTGGCATGAGTTGTCGTCTGTCTGATCGTCCGTCAGTCCGTCCCGGATGTATTGTGGCTAAACGGTGCGAGATAAAGCCTGTGTTGCTACGGATCACTAGGTCTAGTAGGAAGTCACATACTGGCTTATAAATTACATGTGAATCATCGACCTTGGATGACCTTGAAGGTCACTAACAACCAGTTTGGACGGCTATTCTAGCGACGCCTATCCTAGCGACAGCTGGGCTTTTTGTCCTTGTTTGTTCAAGCCTCTGAAGTAACTCTGATACATCGGGACACGATGCTATTAACATTGCACGAATGAAATGGTAATGAAACAAAAAGACTATGTCGGTCCTGTGGCGACATAACATTCGGCCGTCGGCCTAGCGAAACGTACTAGTAATTTGCAGCGTTGTTAGCAGTTTACTAATTTTGGCTTTTTTGTGCTTATTGTTTTCGAGTTAGCATCGGACGGACAAGCGGACGGACGAGCACGACCCGTATCTGTTATAACCCGTTTACACGATCAAGCAAATATCGAGCAGTCATCGAGCAAACATCCAGCAAATGCATTCAAAATACACGTGCTCGACGTGTGCTCTAATTGTTCGATGTTCGTTTGACGTTTGTTTGACGTTTGCTCGATGTTTGCTCAAGAAAAGTTCTTGGTCTATTTGTACGCGTACTTTTTAAAAGTGTGCTTCATTAATGGTTTGCGAAAAATTGCCAGCGCGTTGGGAACTCGGTCTCTGTCAAAAAGGGGTCTCAAAATTGGTCAAACCTGAATACCTGACACCGCAGTCGAGGGTCCAGGCATCTGAAAACAGACGAGATTTAGGATAGGATGTGGTTTGAATGCAGCTGCAAAAATGTGTAAAGTCTGCGGCCGTTCATTCAATATTTAATTTTCACGGGTGAACGTTGCGGCGGCATGCAGAGCAAACTGTACGAGCCAAGTAATTGTTTGTCGTACGTGCGTACGGGCATACGTATGGCGCGCCGGTACGATCGATCGGTGAATCGTTTGTCCAGGTGTGCCGTGCGTGCTACGTCACTCAGTTTACCTGTATCAGCTGTGTAGCGTGGCCGGGCGTGCGGTCTGTTGCGATTGCCATACCTATTGCCAAGTGCATCGGCCTTCTGCCAGCGGCGTACATACGCGCACACACGGGCCGTGTGTATTACCGGTATTCTGACGATTCCTACACTTTTTCACTTGTTTGCAGCGTTACGTTCTACGCTGGGTTGGTGGCGTGGCGTAGCGGTAACGCGTTTCATTCAGTCAACGAAGCTCTGCTCCGGGTTGAGTTAATACTTGGATGGTTGACTGCCCACGGGCAGGTAAACCATCTCGGTATGTAACCAGCCGCCTAGGTCAACTCAGCCTTCCATCCCTCCGTTGTAAATAAATCGAGTACCGGCTTATCTGGTTGGGGTTTAGGCGAGGTTCGTTCATCTGTGTCGGATGGCAGGTGTGATCCCATACGGCAGGTGACGCTCCGTAGCTTTGGAATGGGCATCCATTAAGAGCTATAACACCATCTTTGATTTTTAATTTTTACATGAGGTGGGGGTGCAAGGGTATTTTAATACAGTCCTTAGTGCTGCATTAGTCTCAATGCCTCACATAGGCTACGTCCTCGCTTTTTATTTAGCTTCGAATAAGGATTTCTTAATATTATAACTGTCAAAATGAGCAGTATTTTTCGCCAGGGCTAAATCTACTACAAACAAAAAGCTGACGTCCGAAGCCTAGCTTCCGAATTCTAGTCACGGAGAGAAAGCGATTTGTCAGAGGTGAGACAGTTCCATGCACGCTATGTTAACGGTACGCTGTCTCGTAAGCTTCAATGAACGCTAGTACTGCAAACATCGCACGTGATCATTTCGCCAAACGATATAAATAGCTACAGAGTAAATAAACAAGCAAATTATCGGACGCAGGTTTCGTTGTTTCAAATATTTCTCACAGTAAAAACGCCTTGCTCGGGAAGACACGCTACAGACTATACAGTTCTTGTTGCAATACTGACTTTCAAGGTCATTCAAGGTGAATGATTTTCATGTCATTCATGCGACTTCCTATTAGTAATCAATAGCAACTTGGTCTTATCTCGCACCGTTTAGCCGCAATAGCACGTAACAGCTTTCAAGGTCATCCAAAGTCAATGATTTTCATCTAATCTGACAGGGCGTATGCCACTTCCCATTAGTGATTAATAGTAATCTAGGCCGTATCTCTCACCGTTTCCGACATGCGGCCGATTATAGCTTTAAACATTCCATTAAATATTGCAACCAAACCGCTGTAGATGGAAACATGGTTACTATTGACAGCCTATAAGAAGTCGTCACCGCCCTATCCCATGGTATTATCGCCGACCCTCTACGACTTACCGTTCACCCACAATACCGCATGATTGGCTTACAATAGTGCGTTATTACCCTTCAAGGTCATCCAAGGTCAATGATTTATATCTCATTTGAAAGCCAGTATGCGACTTTATATTAATAATCAATAGCAACCTAGGCTCTATGTTGCACCGTTTAGCCACAGTACATCCGTGACAGATGGATTTACGGACAGACGGACGGACGACAACCATACCAATAGCTCGACCTTTACTAAAGTACGGTCGGCTAAAATAATACTAAACCAACCTCGGTTTCCTTCTCCGCCTTTCCAGCTGCGGCTATCCAATATCCCGCCACGTACATAAATCGTCACCCGGAGCATTGAAAGCAGGGATTGAAAGCCTTTTAATGACGGACAAAAATCGTCACACAATCGTATGGCCGACCCATCGACCGTGCACGGGAGCCTTCGACTATCTGTCTGTCTGTTTGTCTGTCTGTCGGTGTGTGTCGGTAGCTTTGCAATACACTGTCACTGTCATCCGCACGACTGTCACTCAGGGCAGTTTGTCAGCTAGGCGTTGTCGGTCGTCATTTATTTACCAGCTGTTTTCATCTGTTTTCTAATCGTACGACTCTGTGTATACCTTTATCTGGCAACGTATACACTTGTCACCACTCCGCTGACCGTGAGTTTACCTGTTTTTTGTTCAGTCGTTGCTTTTTGCTGTGTTTTATTATTTTTCGTATAAAGTTTTATAGTTGAATGGTTTTTCAACGTGACGTGAGTCAGCATTGTATGACTTTAGAACGTTTGACATCAAACGAACTGAAGAGACGTCACGTAAGGGCCCAACTCTGACAGTCAGTTTGAACGGTTGATAACTGACATTCTTTACGGCGGCGTTATACTGTGAGAAAATGTAATCGTGGCTTTCAAGTTGTGTGACTTAACTATATCTTAAGACACTTCCTGGATGTGACAAACGCCATGAAACTATTGACAATACACAAAACGACCCAAATATTCACTCGTTTTTGATAACATTAAGACTCATAGAAATCTTTGCTACGCCAATGTATCGCATTGGAGTAGAAAATGTAGGCCTCAGTATCATCGTTTTTGTAAAGTAGCCTACTCCACTAGGCTATAGTTTGTGCAACCTATGGTTAAGTAGTTCTGAGAAACGTATCTCTATCACTCGACTCTGGCGGGCGGCTTTTGTTTAAACAACCTAATCCTCTGATGTTTTAATGTCATCGTTTAGGCCGAGTCCTCGAGAAGTCCTTGTAGCGAAACTGTCTGGGATCCGTTGAGTGAATTTCTATAGACCTAGTTCTGCCGCCACAACGCTAAGAACAGTTTGATTGTAGGGGCCTTTCCTCGAATTTTCTTATCCATGCAATCTTTATCCCCCCCTTTCTTGCAAATTCCATTTCTTGCAAATTCAGCGCCCCCGTCTATTGTTTCGCAATAATGTAGACATCTCATAACTAAGTATATATATAGGCCTACGCGACGCAATGATTGTTGACGGCAGGTTATTATGCTGCCGTATCTATTTCGTCTGTCTCTCCGTCTGTTTGTCTGTTCTGCTCTGCACCGGCTCCTAAGTGGAAAACGAAAAAAACGTCCGTATAAAAACCAAAATTTGTGTGAGTGATATTTTTTTACAATTTTGGTTTTTGCGTCTTTCGTTTACGAGTTTTAAGTCTGGACTGACGCGGTGATAGATGGACGAACAGGACACGTACTCGTAGTCGTAATCGGATGGCCGCGTAAAAATACTGAACAATTGTACTTTAAGTGGATCTGTGCAAATAAACGAGTAAGACGCAGTGCGATGTGTGTCCGTATTGGCAGTGTATCTGTAATTCTGTATGTTGGTATATAGGGCTTCTGGTGAAAATGATGATGAGCGGTAACGTTCAAGATGACCAATGCGACCAGTCGTCGAGGGCCACGGCACCCAGTAGTTGTTCCACCACGAAGCACCAACAGACATCACCCACGGCAGGCGAACCCGCCGTCTCCACGCCCCGGGTCAAATCACTGTCCAGCAGTCCGCGGTCCACCAAGAAGGCCTGGTGCCAGCGCCTCGAGATGGATGCGGCCGTCCTGGCCGGAACCGCGACGCCCCGGGTGGCTGTCACCCCGGGTACAGACGGCGAAGGCAAAGGTGTTTCGTCGCCCCAGGTGACTGTTCCAGCTACCCCTGGTACAGACGGTGGTGGTGTTTCGACGGCCCAGTTGCACCAGTCGCAGTTGTTCGTTTGTCGTCAGTGCGGCAAATACTTTATCACGCTCAAATACCTTGAGATGCACAGTGCCCTTCACGCAGGACAGCCGGGGATAACCACATCATCCGCCGTGCAAGCTCCGCCCACCAATGTCCCTCAGCTCTCGCTCAGATCCTCTATCGTGGACCGGTCAACCCTGTCCAGTCATGCAACATCTGCGCCGTCTGCCGAAGCATTCCTATCGGGCGCGGGGCTGCCTGTCCTTTTGCCACAGCAGGTAGCCATTACCACGACGACCTCCGCGGGGATTCCTTCCCTGCCACCCCCTCCACCCACGCGTCTTCGCGACTGGACGTGCGACATCTGTCGGAAGAAGTTCTCTCAGAACTCGTCGTACAAGAACCACCAGCGCACGCACTCGGACGAGCGTCCGTTCATCTGTACCGTGTGTTCGATCGGATTCAAGGAGCGATATCATCTCAAGAAACACACGCTCTTCAAGCACAGCAGCGAGACGCGCGAGCAGTGCAAGATCTGCGGAAAACGATTCAAAGGTTAGCAGCTGTTGTCAGTCGCACTACGTTATACAAACATATTGATAACGAAATTGTACGTCATAGGGTACTAGTTATAAGCACATACAAATACAGCAGTCGGAATTTAGCACATAATAATTTTTTACTATTGTATTTATTTTTCTTTATCGACTTAGCCAAATTTTTCACCCTCTGCTGTTATGCTGAATTGCTTGCCAGTTCGTCTGTGTCGTTTCTGTACCAAAGTCCACTAGGTTGGGTTGGGTTACGTGAAATGTATTCACACGAATAGAGTCTTCGCGCTTTGGAATCGCGGCAAAAGCGACCTATATAGTTTGAAGAAGACATCGCGTCAGATTTTAGGACGAATGGAGGTGGGGTGTACAAGAGAGTAAAGACAAAGTTTTGAAACGTGGCAAGAGAAAAAAACCGGCTGCTCGATATCAGTTTTTCGATTCATTTATTTTTCGGCGACTTTTGAACTCGGCGATCTGGAAATGCGCATGGGTAATAGCTTCAATCGCTTTGCTGCTGCTGCTGATGATGATGATAATGATGACGACTTTGTGTTCTGTTGATGTTGTTCCATAGATTCGACGGCGGTGCGAGCTCACGAGCGCATCCATTCTGACGCTCGTCCGTACGCCTGTCGACGCTGTCACAAGGCGTTCAAGACCAGCGAGTGTCTCTGGCACCACGAGAATCGCAGCAAATCCTGCGGATCGGTCGGAGCCCAACAACAGCAAGAACAACTTCTGAACGCACCCCCACCCGTCGACCGGCACCCCTCAGTGCGCAGCCGCGGACGAAAGCGCGGCAGACATTATCCCGAACTACTTCCGGTCAAAAAACCGCGCGAACCGACCACAACAAACTGTCTACCATCACTTAGCACCTGCATTCCGGCTCCAAGTACCATCACCAATGCGGGAGGATTTCAGTTTCCGGTGGCAACGGTTCAGATTCCCGGGCTTTCTCTGATGTCGTCTGCCGCAGCCCGCGCGTCGACCGGTTTCTCTACGGTCGACTGCGTCACCGCCCCCCTGACCACCAGCTTACTAGCACCCCCGTCGTCTGCCAGACTCGACCCGCCCGGCGTGGATAGGAGACTGAATGCGCCTCTCGGAGGAAGTAGTATTCACCGCGAGGGCCTGGTACTGCTGGCCAACTGCGCCGTGAGTCGCCCGGATGATGACGTCACGCGGCGCTGTGATGACGTTACTGGGCAGGGTGATGACGTTACGCGGGGGCGAGGGGCAGTGACGCAGGTGAAAGTTGAACAGGAAGTGGTTCTGGCAGACTACGAGTTGACGGCGATGAACTCGCCGGAAGAAGAGTCTTTCTACGAGCGCAAGCGAATGGCCGCCGACGAGATATCCACTCCCACTTCCGCTTCCGCTTTGACCGACTTTCACGTGACCTCGCCGCAGCAGCTTGTAACTGGGTCAAGGTCGAAGTCAAGGTCGCCGGCGGGAGGCGGCGGAGAGGGCGGGGCTGCGCTGATGTCAGTCGACGGGCGCTTTGAATGTCGGAAATGCGGACGCCAGTTCGTGTCGCAGTTTGCCTACAACAAACACGTCCTCGTTCACAGGTTGAACAACGCATTCATTAACTTACGGTTTACTTCAGCCGAGGAAAAGATGTAAATGTCTTTGTCGGTTTCTGTCTGCTAGCAAAATAAGCAAATATTTTGGCTAAGTGTCGACATAACAATGCGGCCGTCCGCCTTGCTATAAGAACTTGTATAGGACAGCCGAACAGACAGATGAACACACGGGCAAACTCTTAATGCGACTTATTAAAAAACAGCGTAATAACTAAGGAGTTATTAATATATTTTGACAAATATTTTTGGACGTATAGAGCACTGCCAAAACTATCCATGCGTTGCTACTTCGTTGGCCAACCAACTGTGTTCTAGCACTGTTTTAATAAGGTTTTAATTTCGCTTACATTTTCGCCAAACTTTTTAACTACAGTTAACCGTTTATATCCTTCTACTTGGTTGCTTTCATCAATTCGTTTTCTTATTCTTAATTATGTATCTTTTTACGTTATTTTATGTCGTATATAGCTATCAATCGTATATTCTTTTCTAGCGCTGAAAGCATGATTAAAATGTGAATGTTCATAGTCGTATGTGCTAATTAATAACCTTGTATGATGTAGGCTAATGATAGGCCCTATGTTTGCTGAACTGCGGCAGCCTGCAGCGCTTCTGTGCTGTGCGTATGCTTTTAATAATCATGCCTTCAAATGCAGCGCACGCGCGTAATTTCAGTATCATTTTTCGTTTTATTCCGAAGTAAATGATCGCGTATTGAATTTAAGAACGGATTCGAATGCATCTGAGCTTGCAACAGCAGCAGCATGCAGCAGTAGTAGCTAAAAGCCATTATCAGGCGAGCGATATAATGGCCGGACGCGGAAAATAGCTACTTTGATGTGTGCGGGCGGATTTGTGAAATCTTACACGCTTGAATAACGCACTGGTCTTCGAGTCTTGTGTCTCAGTGACCATCCATTAAGCCTATGTCGCGCCATTTTTGACACCGTTGCAAGGAAACCTGCGTGCATGAAAAATCCGGCTGCTGCAGGCGTCAAAGCCCAAACTCAACGTGCTTTTATTTGGCGCAGTGAATTTGTTGTATGACAGACTGGCGTAGCTATGGAGTGAATGGGCATTAGGGAGCTGCCTCTTCCTATAAGTTTACTCAGTCAGTTAAAATAGTGCCAAAATGCAACAAAACGCTTCATTTTCACACAAAAATGGGGAAAATTTCTGGGGAAAGGCAGAGCCTCAAGTGGGGAGGGAGGGGTTACTCTCCCCACACCTTACCTTTACGTTCCTCCCCTAATTTCCATATCGTGGCTACGTCACTGGTACGGCGTCGCATTGTATAGGCCTAATTCTACAAGCAAGAATGCACATCGTCTTAAAGTTAACAAGAAATTTGGCGAATGCAGAATTGCTAATAAAAATCAAAAGTAAGCTTAGAACATGACATTTTAGATTTAAAATGCTTTGCGGCACCATAATCCATGTTTTAGAAAGACTTTCAGTTCTTTTCTATAGCCACACAGTGCCTTCACAGAAGTAAGTTTATTAGGTAAGTCGTATATTGAAAACTAATCAAATATATCACAGACTATGCAGTTTTTAATATACATGACGAAAATTGCACAGAAGCTGTGGCTTTCATAGTACCAGTGTGCGAGGCATATTAAACGTTAGGCATACGAGGCGATATATGCGGCGTTTTCGCTGTAAATATTATCGACAGAATGCCAAATTGCATTTCTACGGCTTAAGAGTCGGTTTTTGTTTTCACATTTTCTCAGACCCGAATCCGAGCAATGAGAGCAAGTCGGGATTCGGTTAATTCGAAGTTGTTCCATGCAAACGACACCATGCGCTATAAATCAGATCAGGTATCGCACTGCGGTAAACAGGTTATAGGCCTGCCCCGTTTACACGATCAAGCAAACATCGAGCAATCATCGAGCAAACATTTAGCAAATGCATTCAAAATACACGTGCACGACTTGTGCTCTAATTGCTCGATGTTTGCTCGACGTTTGCTTGATGATTGCATGATCGTGTAAACGGGGTATTAATCTTGTTTTGTTTTGCCGAGAGGCGACGGGAAGAAAGGGAGGTAGGGCCATATGCGAACGTATTAAATTTGAGCTTAGCCTATGTCCGTCGCTTGGTTTGTCGGACCGCAAGATTTATCGCAAAGTTACGCACGGTTTTTTGGTAATTTTTGGACCGAAAAGGCGTAGTACCAAGAAAGACGTGATTAGACTTTTGTTTGCAGTCCGGGTTTCTTTGTGCATTTGGGGTCACTCGTTTGGAATAAGATTCGTAAACTGAGACTTCGTTTTATTCCCAAGGCGGCAGCTCCAATTTCGACGGAGGTTTCAGGTCTCTGCATGATAGCTTCCAGTTTGGAGAGGAAAAACAGGAAGTTAAAATTTACGGACACGCAGCTCCAAATTTCCGACAGATGAGATTATCGGTGGTCAAAATCTTAATTAATTTTACTCGTAACTTTTCCTTCATCACACGGGAGATATTTCACCCCCATATTTTGTACTTTTGAAAGACAATTTTTCGACGCGCAAAAATTTTGAGATTTAGTATAGGAACTGCTTCCCTGCCGCATGAAATTAAGGGCTGCTGTTGCTGCTGCTGGTATGCATATTGTACTATAGGCTAATCATCGAATGAGAGTGAATGCTATTGATTGTAGCTTACTCTTGTACGCAAATTATACAGGTGAACGCGTCCAGGTGTGTGGTAGGCCTATACTGTAGATACCAAACTGCTGCTGTACCACGTGCCGCTTTTCCGCTTGATGTCACTGCTGAATATTGACGTCACTTCCTAGCTCCCCAGCAGCCAGCTGTTGCCAAGTGATTTCTCTCAATCCACTCATTTTCAACGCTTTCTTTGTCCGCCTTTCTTCCCCTCTCTTCTTTCTGCTTGCTTTTATCTAGTAACTTTTGTTTATTGCTGATTAATGTAGATTGTCATTAAATAGCGTTAGGCCTACTAAAGTTTTTTTTGTGGAGCTGAGGGATTCCGATGTAGCCTACGGTGGTAAACAATTTTGCAACAGTGAACTATAGGTCTGTCGACTCTTAAAGGTCAAAATAGTTACAAGATATTTATAGCTTTTTATGGAAACTCATCTCAGGGCTATTTATCTGCGTTGTGAGATCACGAAACTGCAACGTTACGGTTCATCTGTCACCGAACACAGGTAACAGTGGAAACCGCTCAGGCCCGTACTCGATTTACCTACCCCGGATGGATGAAAGGCTGAGTTAACCTTACTCACTTAACCTAACGACTATACCTGTGATTTTGTGCTGCTGTAGGGAGCAGCGTCCGTACCGTTGCGAGGAATGTGAGGTCGGGTTTAAGCTGCGTGTACACCTCAAGAAGCACAATCTCTACCGACACAGCGATTTGTACCAGTGCGAGTGTCGACACTGCGGCAAACGCTTCAAGGACTCGTCGGCAGTGCGTCTTCACGAGCGGATTCATTCTACTGACCGACCGTTCGCATGTCCGACCTGCTGTAAAACGTTCAAGACACGAGAGAATCTCTGGGGACATCGGCATCGTGGGCCCTGCGGTCTGCTCAATCAGGTCTGCTTGCTATAGGTGTGAACAAGAAGCCGAGCTGTCGCTAGGATAGCCAACCGTACTGGTTGTCATTGACCTCAAAAGTCATCTAAAGTCCATGATTTTCATTCTGTCTGAAATGGCGTATGCAACTCCCTATTAGTGATTAATAGTAACTTTAGCCCTATCTCTTACCGTTTCCGAGATATGGCCACTGGTAGCTTGAAACTTTCTATTGAAAATCGCGGCCAAACCGCTGCAGATGGAGACATCGTTACTATTGACAGCCTATAGAAAGTCGCCAGCGCCCTATCCGATGGTACCATCGTCGACCCTCTACGACGTACAGTTTAGCCACAATATCCCACGATTGGCATACTATAGTGCGTTATAATACTTTAAGGTCATTTAAGGTCAGTGATTTATATGTCATTTGAAAGCTAATTTGCCACTTCTTATTAGTAATCAATAGCAACCTAGGCCCTATCTCGCACCGTTTAGCCACAATACATCCGTGACAGATGGACGGACGGACAGACAACTCATACCATGAGGTCGACCGTTACTTGAGTACGGTCGGCTAAAAATAAACATGTGTTTCCGGTTGCCGTCTTTTACTAAAAGCCATACATCTCTAAAATTTTATTGCACTTAAAAATATTGGTGCAGTTTTCTGTTTTAATTGCTTTCGTAGTTGAACTGAAGTCTGAATAATGTTGATCTATTCTGTTATGTTGCAGTTGATTTACTTTCGTTCTCACTCGTGAGCAGGCTCCGTGGCACTTCGCTTTTTTGACATGTCATGAAATAGAAATTTAAAAATTTTAAAAATTTCTCCGCACTTTTTCCCATCCCTATTTAATTATTTCCCCAGACTGCATTCGGAAGCACGTGTAAACTTTTAGGCTTTGCTTATGGTTTCATTTTTTTCGGTCGGTATTTGTTATTGTCACAACAGTAGCATGATTCATTTCGTGGAGTTCATTCTGTAAGCTTATCGTAGAATATTCTACTGAATTCAGTACTGTTTACAGCATGGCTATTATTCTTGTCAAACAAATCTGCACGATTCGTCGTGCCAGTACGTGTCTTTCATTTGCAACGTCGCGTACAATAGCAGCTCATGCAAACGGTGATGGGCAGAAGAGAAAGGGGACAATTATTATCCGCTTCGTTACTGTCTACCTGTACATCATGACATCCAGCTATTTTTTACGTAATTGAGAATTACTGACGTCCAGCTTTTATTCAGTGTAATGACCAGTACTGCAGAGTTGTTGTAAGGCCTATAGGTTGCAGCAATATTGCAAATTAATGCTTTACAGCTTAACTGTAAGTAGTAGAGAAGCTTTCTTGATTCACGGCAGGTCCAGGAAGTTTAATTTTAGTTTTTTAACGATTGAAATATAGCGGAATTCTTGATTGGGTGTTTTGATAAGTTGTTTTTATTGTTTTCTGTCACGTTTGTGCCTAATTTAATTTTTTTAAATGTTTTGTTTATATCGTTAAAAATTGAGGTTGAAATTTGGTGGCTGCTTCGCTGGAGTTAAGATGGGGTGCATTCACCTGTGTCAGGTGGCAAGTAACACTGTATGAGTTCATATGGCAGGTGACGCTCCGTAGCTCTGAGATGGGTTTCCTTACACACAGCTTGAGCTTTTTAACGATATTTTTTTCGTGCTTTTCGTTGCTACGATGCCTTGCGAAATGCAGAAGTCGTAGCTTGGCCGTTTTCAACAAGAACTTCATACTTGGCAGCGCAAAAGTTGCACGCTTTTGAAGACAAGGTGTAGTTTACTGTTAATCTTGAGTTACGTGTAATACCCCGTTAACACGAGGAAGCAAACATGAAGCAAAGATAAAGCAAACATGAAGCAAACATCAAACAAACATCAAGCAAACATTAAGCAAAAACATAAAGCAAACATGAAGCAAACTTAGAGCACACGTCGTGCACATGTATTCTGAATATGTTTGCTTCATGTTTGCTTCATCGTGTAAACGGGGTATCATAAGCCTGTTAATATGACTGATTGCTGTTTTGAGTGATTGATTAACTGTTGTTCGTTTGTAGACGACGACGGAATCTCGTGGTTCGGGTGACCTGCAGACAACATCAGTGGATGTTCTGACATCGTGCGGTGAGGATAACGCTCACCACCAGTGTAGGCCTACTCTGAGCGTGGAAGAACATCTGGTCGTTGACAGCGAGGTCCTCGTCCATGGCGGAGACTTCATCACTCAACAAGCCTCGACCCTCTCGCAGTCCTCTGAAGACCACCACTCCAATTCCACGCTACTGCTGCCCCCTGGCGGCGGAGCTTCAACCGCGACCACGACTACCAGTCTAACAGCACTGCATCATCAGTACCAACAAAATATGGCAGTCGTCGACGCAGCCAAGGTGCTGATAAAGCCAACATTCCATTATACGCCTACTTTGCGACAAAATCTGCCGACTTTATTACGGACTCTAATCTTGAAAGTCCACGGACTTTGTCGGCGTCTTTCATGATTTGTGTCCGCAGACTTTTGGCGAACTTTGTTGCAATGGTTGGCATCCGCGACTTTCATGGTCCTTCTTTGCGACGCGGGGATTTTTTAGTGATAGGGTGTTTACACGATCGAGCAAACATCGAGCAGCTAGTTCGACGTTCTATGATAATTAGCATGCTAATTAGGAGGGCGGGCGGATTGTAATTGGAAGGCCTATATAACACGTGATCAGCTGTGGGCTAAGAGCCTACAATTGAGCCAGGGGCGGGGTTCCAATAGGCCTGCTTGAGCCAGCTCGATGTTTACTCGTCGTATGCTCGATGTTTGCTCGACTGTGTAAACACCTAATGAAAGTCGGCGTAATAGAATTTGCGCTTAACGAAGTTGTCTATAAACTACTGCTGCCGCTATTGACTATTTTAGCTATGCACTAGCTAGTCGTCGACTGCTATTGTTTCAACTTCTACTTTTTAAGATGAACAGCTTCTCTATGCGGCATAAGTAAAACGAAATGATGAAACCGAATACAATTTTATAACACGTCCACTCAGTGTTACAGTTTGCACTCGAAATATCCATGTAATCAGTTTATAGTCACGATAACTGTACACAGTAGCCCTGCTATTTTTATCAACTATTTCAACAGTAGATTGACCAGGATTGGGTTTAGGGTTAGGCCTTGGAATTGGCCTTGGCCTTGAACGCAAAGTCCTTGCTAACATATTGGTTGTACAGTATGTATTGTTTGTTGTAGGCAGTGCTGTGGGGCTACGGTCGCCCTGGTGCAACTTTCTATCTGAGTCCTGCCACGGCAGTGCTGTCCCATGTTCCTACAGCCGTAGTGGCACCCATCAAACGTGAGGTTGTTCCAGACGACAGTATACCTCAGCCTCAGGCCATTCCAGACACCACGGTCCTCCAACATTCCAGTACAACGCTGTCCAAGGCACATTTACCGCCGTTCGAGACGTTCCGCGCACACGCCGGGAGTACGTCAGCAATTGCGTCAGAGTCGGTGACGTCACAAACGCCCGGGGACGCAAACTCCTCGGCGGCAGCGGTAAACCTGTGTCTGGGTACCAGGGTCCCCGCCGCCGCCGAGATGAAACCGGAAGTGAGCACGGAACCAGCTGCTCTTCTGACGTCATTCTACCGTCACACGTCGCCGTCCGTCGCCATACCAGCAGCCTCAGCGGCAGCGTTTCCATTTCCGATTTGGCACCTCCCGGTACAACCGGAAGTGGTTGAAACGCAACAAGCGCGCGGCAGCGTCGACGGTCACGTGACTCAGCAAGTGTTTCCGGTGGTCCAGCAAGCTCCGCCCACTGCCAGTACAGTTGCTCAAACTCTGCCTTCTACTACTTCCTGTTGCGACATGTCGACCGCTGAGGGCAACATCTGCAATTAGAACCCGAAAACAACATGTTTACTTGACTGATCATAAAAACGCGTACATAGCGACATAACTGAACTGAACTGAACTGACGCGGTTAGGTTTTTGACGATCTGACCAATGGGCACGCAGGACGAGCCTCTTGGTCACTGGTAGACGCGTACGTGAGCGTAGGCACGTAAGCCACAGACACCGTTAGACGGTGCGTACTGTAATGCACTACTGCTTGCTCATTGGTCAGTTCGTCAAAAACCAAACCGTGTCAGTTTAGTTCAGTTCAGTTCCATTCAGTTTCGTCGCTGTGTACGTGCCATAAGTATACAGGGAGGGGTGTTTTAAAAATAAGACGAAAAAGCATGCAAACTTAACTGAGACCAGTGCGGGGGTGTTGACGAAAGCAAGAAGACAGCCAAGCTTTGCTTAAGGCTAAGTACTGTCCGCGGTTAGTCGAGTATCATGCCCACTGTAACTTGGACTTTGGGCCTAGATATTCAACAGACTTCTACAGTTCGTCAAGATGCATGTTTGTAGAAAGTTTTATCAAGCTAAGTGCAACGGCTCGTGATTAATCATGTAACAAAAAATGTACCAAGTGACATAGATGTGATAAACGTTTACAACGTTTACAAAAAAATCTTTGTAAACACGTTTATTATTTTGTCAACGTTTAGGCTATCTCGATAAAAATCACATGAGCGAAACGAAGCAAAATTATGACAGCAACGAAGATAATTAGTGGACAGGACAACCCAACTTAGTTTTCACTTAGCTATAAGATTAAAGTGAGTGAATTCTGGGCACTTTTGTAAAACGGTTGTCACAGAACTGGAGTAAGACATTCTTTGACA